>QWCF01000241.1_pt1 | contig 44597 bp, 29 predicted proteins | sample 1972521 | NCBI WGS metagenome assembly QWCF01 (sample SAMN09866715, study PRJNA288562) | Human oral metagenome isolate term4_saliva, whole genome shotgun sequencing...
GCAAAACTGAGAGAGGAGAGTTGCTGTTTCATACTATAAAGGTACGAAAAAATAATGATATAAGCAAATTTCTAAACTAAGAGTTTTGCAGAGGTCTCAGTATATGTTGTTACTGATACCACAAAGGTAAGACTTTTCAAGCAAATCACAACTACTCGCGGTAGTCTACACCGAACTTCTCCGTTGTTACTGATACCACAAAGGTAAGACTTTTCAAGCAAATCACAACAGAATCTACTCGGTGATGTTCGGGGACTAAGTTGTTACTGATACCACAAAGGTAAGACTTTTCAAGCAAATCACAACACGAACATACGTCCTCTCAGCGAGTATCAGTTGTTACTGATACCACAAAGGTAAGACTTTTCAAGCAAATCACAACCGGCAAGAACTGCTACGATATAAGATACTTGTTGTTACTGATACCACAAAGGTAAGACTTTTCAAGCAAATCACAACTTGTATTAAAATCACTACTTTTTAGATTTTGTTGTTACTGATACCACAAAGGTAAGACTTTTCAAGCAAATCACAACATAATCAGGGAAACATTTCTCAATCAATTGGTTGTTACTGATACCACAAAGGTAAGACTTTTCAAGCAAATCACAACTGGATTATATTTCTCGTTATATCTGATTAGTTGTTACTGATACCACAAAGGTAAGACTTTTCAAGCAAATCACAACTCATCAAAAGTAAGAATCCCCCTAAACAAGGTTGTTACTGATACCACAAAGGTAAGACTTTTCAAGCAAATCACAACTTAATTATATATATTTAATTATGGACTTTTGTTGTTACTGATACCACAAAGGTAAGACTTTTCAAGCAAATCACAACCACGGCCTGTATGAACAACAGTATCATACGTTGTTACTGATACCACAAAGGTAAGACTTTTCAAGCAAATCACAACCCGTATGGCTGTCGGACCATTTTGTCGAAGGTTGTTACTGATACCACAAAGGTAAGACTTTTCAAGCAAATCACAACTGCATATGATGCTCTTATCTCTGGTCAATAGTTGTTACTGATACCACAAAGGTAAGACTTTTCAAGCAAATCACAACTAAGCAACCTGATGATAAGTATCTGGTAAGGTTGTTACTGATACCACAAAGGTAAGACTTTTCAAGCAAATCACAACGAGGACGACGAATCCAAAACAGAGAAAAAGTTGTTACTGATACCACAAAGGTAAGACTTTTCAAGCAAATCACAACAGGAATGGCAGAAGGTGTGCCAGGATTGTGGTTGTTACTGATACCACAAAGGTAAGACTTTTCAAGCAAATCACAACCATCAGTGTCATTTGTAGCGAACACCTCACGTTGTTACTGATACCACAAAGGTAAGACTTTTCAAGCAAATCACAACCAACCGGCGCACGTAGCACATTCGACGTTAGTTGTTACTGATACCACAAAGGTAAGACTTTTCAAGCAAATCACAACCTGACTTTAGGGGAGGTGCAGGCTATTAGAGTTGTTACTGATACCACAAAGGTAAGACTTTTCAAGCAAATCACAACCTACGATGCTGTGATTATCGTCGAAACGCTGTTGTTACTGATACCACAAAGGTAAGACTTTTCAAGCAAATCACAACGTTCATTCAGTAAGTACGCACCAGGTGTGGGTTGTTACTGATACCACAAAGGTAAGACTTTTCAAGCAAATCACAACAATAAGTATCGTGACTCTGTTGAGCAATCTGTTGTTACTGATACCACAAAGGTAAGACTTTTCAAGCAAATCACAACTCAGAGTTCGGACCTCGGACTTTCCGCCCGGTTGTTACTGATACCACAAAGGTAAGACTTTTCAAGCAAATCACAACTGGTGCAAACAGACAACGTTGTTATAAATAGTTGTTACTGATACCACAAAGGTAAGACTTTTCAAGCAAATCACAACACGAGCGTGAAGCTGCGTTAAAACAGTATAGTTGTTACTGATACCACAAAGGTAAGACTTTTCAAGCAAATCACAACTGTCGACGAGCTTGTTCAACTTTATTAGCCGTTGTTACTGATACCACAAAGGTAAGACTTTTCAAGCAAATCACAACAGCTACAAAGCAATACTTGATTGATGAACGGTTGTTATTGATACCACAAAGGTAAGACTTTTCAAGCAAATCACAACATGTATGGCCCTTCTTCTCAGTCTGGAAAGGTTGTTATTGATACCACAAAGGTAAGACTTTTCAAGCAAATCACAACTTATCATTTATCATACATTCTCGTCACAATGGGGATTGCTATTAATACCACAAAGATGGTATTTTTTGATGAAAAAGACTATTTGCAAGGATTTTTGTAATAATTACAAGGGATATTCTTTGCCGTTTAAGGGGAATTATATATCTTTGCCGACGATTTCAGAACGAGGAGTGGAAGACTACTGTTAACGAAGTTCTAAAGACAAAAGGACAAGGGGATTAATGGATAACATTCTGAGTGAGAAAACGAGTTCATTATTAGGGTAATAGCGAGTCAATCATAGGGTAAGACTATATCCAGGATGGAAGAAATTTAAAATCATCGTAGAGTAAAACCTACTCACAGTAAATGGAAAGCTTAATTATAGCGGATAAAAGGCCAACTCACAGTAATTAGAAAGCCTAATTAGAGTGATCAAAAGGCCTACTCATAATAGATGGGGAGTCTAATTAGAGTAAGTGAAGGGCCTACTTATCGTAAAAAAGAGGCTTAATTAGGGTAAGTGGAAGGCTTAAACATAGCAGATGAGAAATAAAAAAATAGTGGACAGAAAGCTAAGAACAGGCAGAAAGATATATAAAAGAGTGTTTATTAAATTCATGATATAAAACAGTAACAGATTATGAGTAAAGTTAATTTATTATTAGACTTCGTTCTAAATACCGCAGCATCGCTGAAAGGTACAGGTATTCATTTAATACGTATAGCAATCTTCATCATCTTTGTATGGATTGGTGGGTTGAAGTTTTGGAACTATGAGGCAGAGGGTATTGTGCCATTCGTGGCAAACAGTCCGTTTATGAGCTTCTTCTACACAAAGAAAGCACCAGAGTATAAGGACTACAAGCTCAAAGAAGGCGAGTTTGACAAGGTCAAGCACGACTGGCATGAAGCCAACAACACCTACACCTTCTCTCATGGTTTAGGTATTGCCATTATGTCATTTGGCATCTTGACCTTATTAGGTATCTGGTTTCCAAAGATTGGTTTCGTTGGTTCAGGACTTGTCATTCTCATGACGTTTGGCACGTTGTCCTTCCTTGTAACGACTCCCGAAGTATGGGTACCCGACTTAGGAAGTGGCGAGCACGGGTTCCCGTTACTTACTGGTGCGGGTCGTCTGGTCATCAAGGATGTATGTATTCTGGCCGGAGCGGTCGTTGTCTTGGCCGATTGTGCACAACGAATCCTTAAAAAGAATAAGAGATAAAACGATTAAAACGACGAGGGGGATGTGGCTACACATCCCCTTTTTTCGTCTCACTCGTTAAATACTTCAGCAACTGTTCTGTTACTTTTATCACAGAAAGAACATTACACATTATACCGTCTCACCATGATATACAATATTAATGTATCAACCTATCTCCCTTCTCCGACCTACGCATATAACAGAAAGAACGTTTCCCCTGCCCATAAACTGAATATTTACGCCACGACAAGAGGGTCTGTCTTTCGCAAGATTGTCCTAAAATAATCCTTTCGTAACCATCTTTCTCTATCATACGGAGCCTCAACACCATGTTTACAAATCCTCTACACAACATTTGAAAGCGGTAAAAACACTCACTGATAAGCCTTTCAAGGGTCCATCCAACCATTCGAATAATATTTCAAACATACCACTTCACATCTCGAAGAGCACCTGTAAAACCATGAAAAAACATTACACAACATCGAGTAAAATACCCTCAACACAAGGGTATAACCTCCCCTACTATCAACATTATAACCATCAATGAATCAACACATTACAAACAGCATTCAAGAAGACGCCTTTCTTGCCTCAAGAAGGGCCTTCTCTGCATGCAAGAAGGGCATGTTCTCGAACGTAGAAGGGCCTCTTCTATCACCTTAAAGAGCATGTACTATGAATAAGAGGGGCGAAAAATGTTGACAAGGGGAGAAGGAGGATGTGGGGACCTCCCCCAACCCCTCCGAAGGAGGGGAGCCCAAACCTGCCATGAGAAAGTACACGATGTTTGTTTTTGTGGGTATGAAATATGCTGTTACTTACAAGCTGCTTTAAGACTCAATACTAAACAACTTGTATCCACATAACCTTTTTATCAACACCTAACATTCAATACCTAACACCTATGAAAGCTCTTCATCAACACCTAACATTCAACACCTAACACCCACAAAAGCACTTCATCAACACCTAACATTAAACACCTAACACCCAACACGTCAACAACTAACACCCACGAAAGTACTTCATCAACACCTAACATTAAACACCGAACACCCAACACATCAACACCTAACACCCACGAAAACACTTCATCAACACCTAACATTCAACACCTAACACCCAACACATCAACACCTAACACCCACAAAAGCACTTCATCAACACCTAACATTAAACACCTAACACCCAACACATCAACACCTAACACCCACAAAAGCACTTCATCAACACCTAACAGTCAACACCTAACACCCAACACATCAACACCGAACACCCACAAAAGCACTTCATCAACACCTAACATTAAACACCTAACACCCAACACAGCATCACCTACCACCCAAGAAAACATCCAATAAAACTCTCTCAGACACCACTTTTCAACAAACAATATAAGATAACATCGTCAATTCTCAGAGTAATTCGCTATCTTTGCAGACAAAGTTGAATCCAATGACTACGGAATACAATATACAGGCAAAGGTGCGTCTTCTTGTCAGTTGGCTCTGTTTGATACTACTATTCGTTATCACAGGCTGCAAGGAAACAACCCCTTCACGGTCGTTATCAGAGCGAGAGTTCCACTATGCCGACCGTTTGTCTGCATTGTCTATAGACAAGACTGGCTATTGGATTGGCGGAGAGACGGGTGTTATATGGCATATCAATGGAGACGAAAGGAAACGTTATTACACAGGGCTCGACCGCATCTATGACGTAGCACGCGACCCTTCGCATCCTAATCAGATTTGGATTGCATCACGTAATGCCGGTCTGCAGTTATGGAATATAGCTGCCGACACACTCCTCCATCAGCTTACGTACGATATTCCCGGCAAGGGTAGCCGCTATTCTCCCTACGATATAACGATTACAGCCAAGCACCTCTATGTCGCTACGTCACAAGGTCTTTTCTCTATGCCTATCAGTCAGCCGCAGCAAGGACTGACCCTACTCTACCCTATCAAAGCGACATCAGCAACCCAGTGTTGCGAACCCTTCTTGGTCAACAACCTCTGCCCCGTCGACGACAAGTGGCTCTTTGCTGCCACACAGGCCGGAGTAATAAGCATAAACCTACGCGCGCAGAAGACAGAACTACGTCATAAAGGTGAGAATATACGCAAGGTAGCCTTCTATGACGGTCACCTCTGTATTCTTTCTGACAATCAACTAACGATAGAAAACATCAACGGAGCTGACAGCAAGCACTTTCCACTGCCTCAGTCGGTGCTATCCTTTTATAAAGCAGGCTCGACCTACTATTTCATTACATCATCGAGAATACTCCTATCCGACAATTTAGAGCGTTTTGTCAGTATTCCTCTTCGCAATAATGTACCCGACAATCCACATCGGATAGCCATTGCCGACGACGGAAACGGCTTCTCCATCCTCCTTACAAAGAACGCTCTATGGCGCATCCCCCACCATCTTGGCATCTTCAATGCCAACCCTCCTGTCGTTGCAGCATGTAGGACGGGTAATGACCTCATCTATGTAAACAACCAACACGAGCTGTTTCGACAGAAAGCCGACGAACTCATAGCCAAGAAGGTATATGACTTTGAAAACGACGAGTTGCCAAAGGAGATGTTTGCCGATGGCGAAGACATCTATTATTATACGGCTAATAATCAAGTGTTCAGGCTCAGCATTGGCGAACAATACCTTATCAACCAACTCTTCAAGCGTCCACAACTACTGACACAACCAAGGACACGTATCACCTCGATGGCTCTTCTGGCCCATGCGAACAAACTACTACTCGGTGTACAAGACTATCTGCTGTCAGTAGACTGCCGTAATGGGAAGACAGACACGGTGAAGTCGATGAATAACAGGTATATTACAGCCTTCCATCAAAGCCCAGAAAGCGGCGAGATATACATCTCGACCCTTAATCACGGTGTGTTTGTCAGCAAGGGAAAGCAGGTGGAACGCATCGCAGGAACCGAGCACATGGTGTTTGTCAATAGTCTCTGCACCTACAATTCGTCACGCCCTCGCCTACTCCTCCTCACCAATCACTATCTTCAAATACAAGGAGCTGACTCCATTCGGACCGATGGAAGCAATCAAATCTTTTGTATCAATGACAGTATTGTCTATACGATACCAGAGATGGGGATACACAAATACAAGATAAAAAACAACCGACTCTACGATTGTGGTAGTTTCTTTGATGACATACACTTCAATGCTCAGGCCGCTTTCAGCCTTAACAACACGCTCTACATTGGTTCCGACCTTGGCGTGATACAGTTGACTCCAGGCAAAGAGGAGGCTGCCAAGTGGATTACCTTTGATAATAAAGCCCCCAGCCTACAACTTATTGGCATCATCCTCTTCACGATGATGAGTATAATAGGTATCATTCTCTTCAGCTATCGTAGGCACAAGACACTGACTTACAGGCAACTCCAGCTAAGTAAAGACGATCTTCGCCATCGCTTAGAAGCGTTGGCAGGCCTAAAAGACAGACTGACAGAGAACGAACAAAACACACTTGAAGCTATTAATAATGAGATAGAAACGATTAACATCAGTTCTCAAAGTCTGCGAGCTAACAATGAGCTGTTCGCCAATCTGTCGGCCCGCATTGCCCGACTAAACCGTGACACAGCCTTCCAGATGGTGAAGTTTCTTAACGAACAGATCGACCGCATCCAACAATACGAGGTGTATGAATGTAGCCAGATGATACACGACTCGGAAGAAGCCCGTAGCACAGATAACATCGAAATCATCATCGAACAATGCAAGAAGAACGAGGTGTGGCTCAATCATATACAAGAGATTAAGGAGCGACTCGATAAGTTCTATCGGTCGACCGAAGGCACGCTCGTCCTCAGCGGACTGAACGATGGCATGAGAGAAAGGCTGCAACATATACAAGAAGCAACCAAACATCTGACGATAGCCGAGGTCTATCCAGACTTTATCGTGGTCAAGGAACAATACGAAAACATCTTTACTCCGAAGGGACTAAAGGTTATTTGCGATTATATCTCAGCCAGTATCGTGCAATTGCAACGGCTGAAAGGCTATGAAGAGATGGCAGAAAGCCTATTAAACGAACTGCAAACAATAGAGAAAGATATCGACAATCGTGACCGTATCGTACTGCTACGTCTGTTGCAAACTATCGACAATCGCATCACACAAATCAAGTACTTAAATACGCTCCAACAGCTAATAGAAGAATATACCACCATACACGACAATATAAAAAAGGAGAATGAAGAACGGAGAATGAAGAAGTTTCATTCAAAACTCTTTGCTGACATCGACTCTGCTACACGTGATGTCACAGACCAGATAGCGCAAATATCAGAGCAATTCTTCATTAGCTTTGCCACAACAGACAAAGAAGTGTGCCAAGAGATATTCCACTTTACGAGCGTAAACAGCCAGCAAGTGCGTGTACTCATCCTGCTGCTTGCAATGCCAAGAGTGAAGCGTACACTCCTGCCGGGGATGTTAGGTATCTATGGAAACCTAAACCCTGTTGTCAGTCGACTCTATCATAGTAAGATAGGAGATAACAAGACACTACTCGACGACTATTGTAAGCGTAATTCAAGTAGTATCGTCAATTATATTACAAAGCTATCAGAATAATCATAACAACTGATAACCAGCATATTAAGAATAGTTGCATCCATTTATTTTAGGTAAATAATAGGATGCAACTATTTTTATTTAGCCTTTTCATATACCTTTGCAACAACAGAAACAAATTGTCTTTTAATTAATACAAAATTATAAATTCAAATCTATTATGATGACAAAGAAAACCTTAGTCGTTGGTCTGCTGGCTATGTTCTCAGTGACCACTTTCGCACAGACAACTACAAAGAAGATTAAAGACGTTCGTACACAGCCCGACCTCTACTACCTTCAGGACGGCCAACAGGCAAGTTCTCTCGAACTGCTCCCTGCTCCTCCGCAGCCAGGTAGCATCCAGTTCCTTTACGATCAGGCTCAATATCAGTGGGGAAAGATGCAGCGCGACACCCCACGAGGCGACCAAGCAGCAGCTGACGCACGTGTAGGTGGCGACGGAGTACCTAATGCCTTCTCTGAAGCCTTCGGTATTAAGATTAGCAAAGAGACAACTCCTGAGATCTACAAGCTCGTCTTGAATATGCGTGAGGACGCTGGCGACTTGGCTACACGCAGTGCTAAAGACCACTACATGCGTGTTCGTCCATTCGCTTTCTACAAAGAGATGACTTGCAACCCAGAGCAACAACAGGAGCTGTCAACCAATGGTTCTTATCCATCTGGCCATACGGCTATCGGTTGGGCAACTGCTCTTGTACTCTCAGAGATTAATGTCGACCGTCAAAATGAGATACTTGAACGTGGCTACCAGATGGGCCAGAGCCGTGTTATCTGCGGTTATCACTGGCAGAGCGACGTAGATGCAGCACGCATTGTCAGTGCAGCTGTCGTAGCACGTCTCCATGCTGACCCTGCTTTCCAAGAGCAGTTAGCTAAGGCGAAGAAGGAGTTTGCGAAGCTAAAGAAGGAGGGTAAGATTGCAAAGAGCACCTTTAAGGCCGCCAACTAAGCCGTAAAGGAAAAGCAAGAAAGGAGTTAACTTCGTCTGATGATATCAACTATCTGTCAGAGACTTAACTCCTTTCTCTCCCTCAACCTATCACTCTCTTTAGAGTAGAAAACCTAATTTTATAGAATATAGACAACATAAATACATCTATGAAAAGAATTATCCTTATGGCAGCCTGTGGCTTAATGGCCTGTACAGGTGCCTTTGCTCAAGACGAAGAGCCAAAGTTAGTAGTTAAACCCTCAGGTCGTATCCTCATGGATGCAGGCGTTATGCACTCAACAGACGAGACACTTAACGACCAACTTAACGATGGTGTTGCCATCCCAGACGTACGTATGGGAGTCAGCGCAACCTACGGTAAATGGAAAGCTAAGGTCGATGTCGGTTATGCTCGACAAAGTCTTTCTCTCAAGGACATCAGCCTCGACTACAATTTCGACAAAGAGAACCTTATTCGTATGGGCTACTTTGTACATCAGTATGGCCTCCAGAGCGGTACATCCTCAAGCTTTAAGATTTCGATGGAGGAGCCTTTGGCCAACCAAGCCTTCTTCAATAGCCGTTTGATAGGTGCTATGTACGTGCATGCTGGCGATAAGTTCCACGCTACAGCATCAGTGTTTGCTGAGAACGACGCAATGAAGATGACCACTGATAAGCTCGGTAACGAGGCATGGGGTGCGATGACACGATTGGTATGGCGCCCACTGACTGAGCGTGGTAAGATTTTCCATATCGGTATCAGTGGTGCTTACGAGTCACCACGTTATAACAAGACTGCTGCTCTCAGCCATAAGTCTTACACCTTAAGAGCACCTTTCCCAACACGTATAGCCAACGTCGCAGCTCAAGAGGCTACCATCTCTGATGCTAAAGCACTGTGGAAGTTCTCTCCAGAAATGAACCTCGCGGTTGGTAACTTTGGTCTTGAAGCTCAGTACTTCTACGTAGGTATCAAGCGTGACAACGCCATGCCAAACTACAGTGCATGGGGAGCTTATAGTAATGTACGCTACTTGCTCAAGGGTCAAGGTTATACTTATACTAAGGCAGATGCGGGTATTGCCACCCCAGACCCAGGTTCTTTGGAGCTTGTTGCGGCCTATAACTACTCAACCTTAACGGACAAGGACGCCAATATCTACGGTGGTAAGGTTAACGATTGGTCGTTGACTTTCAACTATTACCTCAATAAGTACATGATTTGGCGAGTACGTGGTTCTATCACACGGGCCACTGACAACGCTGCATTCAACAATAATACGTTCTCTATCTTAGAGACTCGTCTGCAGATAAAGTTCTAAAACTCCGATAATTCACAACCTATTGTCGCACACTATGGGTTGTGAATTATGACTTAATAAAGTATTACTACAATGAGAAAAATCAATTCTTTCGTCCTCCTTCTGATACTGGCTCTACTCTGCCCAGTATTGGCTCAGGCACAGCTTCAGCGTTCTGACGCTTTCAAAGGGAAATATAAACTAAAAGAGGTTGTTATCCTCTCTCGTCATAACATCCGTTCACCGCTTTCAACCAATGGTTCTGCACTGAGCAAGATGACGCCACACGAGTGGACAAACTGGTCATCGGCTGCCAGCGAGTTAACGCTCAGAGGTGGTGTGTTAGAGACTGAGATGGGACAGTTCTTCCGCAAGTGGACCATCGAGACAGGGCTGTTCAAAGACAATTATGTACCTTCTATTGATGAGGTGAACGTGTATGCTAACTCCATGCAACGCTGTATCGCTACGGCACAATACTTCTCAAGTGGGTTCATGCCAGTGGCTGGCTTACGCGTGAACCACCGTTATGTTCCTTCAAAGATGGACCCAATCTTCTTCCCACGTCTTACTAAGAGTACACCTGCCTTCCGCTCTGAAGCAATGAAGCAAATCAACGCCATGGGTGGAAAAGAGGGTCTTGTTGGTATCAACAAGGGATTGAAAGACAGCTACGACCTCATTGCCAAGGTCTTAGACATGAAGCAAAGCGAGTATTATAAGAAAGGAGAAGTAAAGGACTTCACCACCAACGACACCCAAATCACGCTCGAACTCAATCAGGAACCAGGCATGAAAGGTTCGTTGAAGAATGCTAACTCGGCCTCTGATGCGTTTATCCTTCAGTATTACGAGGAGCCTGATGGCATGAAGGCAGCCTTTGGTCATAAGCTCACAACGGACGATTGGACTAAGATCGCTAAGGTGAAAGATGTTTATGGAGACGTTCTTTTCACAGCACCTATCGTAGCTATCAACGTTGCTCACCCTCTTCTACAGTATATGTATGATGAGTTAAACGACAAAGACCGTAAGTTTACCTTCCTCTGTGGCCACGACTCAAATATTGCCAGCGTCGATGCTGCCCTTGGAGTAGAGGAGTATTCACTCCCAAACTCTATCGAGAAGAAGACACCTATCGGTTCAAAGCTTGTTATAGAGAAGTGGGTTGATGCTACAGGAAAGGCTTTTATAGCCGTAAACCTTGTTTATCAGAGTACTGACCAGCTCAAACAGATGTCTTTACTCGACCTCCAACACGCTCCACAGATTTTCTCTTTGAAGCTGAAGGGGCTCAATCAGAATGCTGACGGACTATATACTTTCGAGGATGTCAACGCTCGCTTCCTCCAAGCTATCCGTGCATACGATGATATTAAGTAAATAAGTAGTGGACAAGTAGACGAGTTCTGGAGTTAACAAGTAGACGAGTTACTTGTGATGTAACCCATCACTCGTTCCTCTGTTATTATGTCTTTCATGTAAGTTGACAAGTTAACACGTTACAAGTAAACGAGTTAATTGTTCTGTTACCACCCCCCTTCCGTTCCTATGTTACTATGTCTCTCTTACAAGCAGCTCGTTAACTCGTCTACTCGTCAACCTTGTCTACCAGTCTACTCTCGCCTACCATACTTATAAATCGTATATCCGTCTGTCCCTTTCCCATCCCCTATATATCTGAAAGAAGAAGGGAAGGCACCCTTGACAATAGGCTCTGTAGCATACTCATAACCAAAGGTATCAGCATCAACAGCTATCACATGCAAAGGATAATACACATGGTTCTTGTCCTTTGCATAATTCTCACACTCCATGTCGATTGTCTTATTCACATAAAAAGTGCTGATATCCACATCTTTCATAGGCTCAACATATCTGACAAGGACAGCCGAGTCACCTAAAGCAGCATAGATTTTATCATTATGCCGCCAATAGAAACCAATCCGTTCGTTCTCTTTCAATTGCCTCCAATGCCCACGTTCCTTATAATCACCGTAGGGTTTACAGGCCACAAGGAGCAATAAAGTAACAAGAATAAACACGTGTCTCATATCCATATAGACTTTATCAGAGTAAAAAAAACAGCTGATTGACAGCGATTACTTCAGATACTCATCATCACGAACAAGCACCTTTTCTATCTTACCAACATACATCGTGTGAAGATTTCCTTCTGGATAAGCCTGCTCGAAAATGTCTTTATCAACAAAGCCACTCTCTTTTAAGTCGGCAACATACTCTTTCTTACAGATAAGAACCATCTTTGCTTCCTTAAAATAAACACTATTATCGGCAAAAACCTTTGTCAGTCCTGCTTTCTCTATCTTGTCTTCATCACGTCCAGAGACCGTACCGAGATAAGCCATCTGCTTCTTGAAAGATGCGTCCATGACGCAGAGTGTGAAGTAGTCTTCCCTGTCCACGAACGTCTTTGTATATCTACTGGCACGGATATAGGTCACTGCTGTTGGGTCGTTATGGCCCCACATACAGCCAAGGTGTCCCCAACTGATTGTCATAGTGTTACATCCTTCCTGCTCATTACCCGCTGAAACTAACATCCACTCCCTACCTAAGAGGTCGAATGGATTGAACTTTAAGTCCTTATAACTTACTTCCTTCATCCTAATTAATTATTTATTATACCAATAAAAACTTTTACCACATACAAAAGTAAGACTTTTATATGGTTAAACAAAGTACTCTGAGAAAAATTTTGGGACAGGGGAACAGGACAAGGGAACAGGCTGCTTGTAAGAAAGACAGGGTAACAGAGTAAGTAGACAAGGTGGACGAGTAGACGAGTTAACGAGTTGCTTGTAAGAGAGACATAGTAACATAGGAACGGAAGGGGGATGGTAACAGAACAATTAACTCGTTTACTTGTAACGTGTTAACTTGTCTACTGGCATGAAAGACAGGGTAACAAAGGAACATTTTTATAGTAACAAGCAGATTAGCGGACAGGCTGCTTATCGAGAAGACAGGGTAACAAAGGAACGTTTTTATAGTAACGAGTAGACGAGGGAACTGGCTGCTTATCGAGAAGACAGAGTAACATAGGAACATTTTTATAGTAACGAGCAGATAAGCGGACAGGCTGCTTGTCGAGAAGACATAGTAACAGAGGAACGAGTGATGGCTTACATCACAAGTAACTTGTCTACTTGTTAACTCCTAAAACTCGTCTACTTGCATGAGAGACAGGGTAACAAAGGAACGTTTTTATAGTAACAAATCGACAAGTCGATAAGCTAATAGCTTTGTTACTGGTCTCTTTTCGTTCCTATGTTACTATGTCTTTCATGCAAGTTGACAAGTTAACAAGTCACAAGTTGACAAGTTAACACGTTACAAGTAAACGAGTTAATTGTTCTGTTACTGGTCCCCCTCCGTTCTCATGTTACTATGTCTTTCCTGCAAGCAGACTGTTCACACGTCAATTCTCCGAGCCGTTTACTCCTCAATTTGTTACTGATTAAAAAAACATGTTACCATAAAAACGTTCCTTTGTTACTATGTCTTTCCTGCAAGCAGACTGTTCACACGTCTTTTCGTTACTATAAAAACGTTCCTTTGTTACTATGTCTTTCTTACAAGCAGCCTGTTCCCTTGTCCCGCATCGGCAGGTTCACCAGTCTACTCAACCCACTTATCCACATAAACTTCTGTAGTTTTTCCAACATAATATTTGTCAGTTTATTGCAAAATGTGTACCTTTGCAATCAAACTAAGGCAGTCACCCATATAAAATCGGGTGATTTGTTATGAAAAGAGAGTAGAGATTTAAGTATAAATAGATAAAAGATAGACACAGTGGATTCAGTTTATAACAAATTAATAGAGTTAGGTATTCGTCCGTCTGTTCAGCGTGTAGCAATCATGAACTATCTCGCTACACATCATACTCACCCTACTGTTGAGGAAGTTTTCCTTGCTTTAAAGAAGAAACTCCCCACTGTCAGCCGTACAACAGTGTATAACACGCTACGTATGTTGTCTGAACATGGAGCGGCATCAATGATTACTATTGACGATCATCGTGTCTGCTACGATGGTGTAACAGAGCCACATGCACACTTCTTCTGCAAGCGCTGCGAGAAAGTTTTCGACTTTGAGGCAATGGAAATGCCACGTTATACTGGCGAAATCGGCAAGGGATTCAGAATTGATGATACACAGCTTTATTATAAAGGTATCTGTCCTGACTGCCTTAAAGCAATGAGCGAGGAGGAAGGACTTAACTAAGTCGCTCCCTCAATACGTGTTACATACACTTATCTAACGCTCTGCACAGAACCAAAATAGGCGACTGACGACAGCTCACTGATGTAATGAGAAAAGCGTTACGCCCATTTATAATACAAAAACAGACAAGGAGACTTTATCTCAAAAGTTGTTTCAACACTGCTTTCTGCTATGTTCTCAAAGGAACATGGCCCATAGTGTAATGCCCTTAAATAGGACAATCACACAAGTAAGATGAGCATACAACCAACGAAATTACGACCATGACCGACACAGTCGGCACATCCGTCACCCCCACGGACGCACAATCAGTGCGTCCGTTATTTGTTTCTTGCCCTCAAACCAAGCCACTTAGATTATTTAGAAATTATCTTACAAAAATCCTCCCCCACATACCCTTCTCTGCAGAACATCCCTATCTTAGATCCTCCTCACAACCTTCAAGAAATCAAACTATTACAAACTGTACCGAAGAAGACGCCTATTAAGGTTCAAGAAGGGCCTTAGTTACACTCAAGAAGGGCGTCTTCTACATGCAAGAAAGGCATCTTCTACAACCTTATTAGGCCTCTTCAAAAACGAAGCCGTGATTTTTCTTTACAAAAAACAACCATAATCTCTACCCATACAAGACAATCCAACGAACAGAACCCAACGACTGCCACAAGTAACAAGCTTTCCTTTCATTACCTCCATCGGTCACAGTCACCTAACTTATTAACTACCAGCTATGTCACACAAGACACGGAACATGACAGCAAAACAATTCCAACCCCAACTTATAATAAGATGTGTAATCGCATTGCATGGTAGGTTATCCTTATCATTCGATATATTGGAAGGATCATACATCTTACTCCTTAAAGCATTCGTACATAGTGTTTGAAAACACAGCCTAATACTGCGAACTACCGAGACAAGCATCCGACAAGATAAAGAAAATCGGTAACACTACACAAAGAAGGCTTCTTTTATTATTTACAAGATTATTGTAAGTATTCGACATAATATTTGGATATATTAAGTGTTTTACGTATATTTGCAACGTAAACAAGCGCAAATACGTCATCACATGATATTAAGAATAACCGTCGAGAACCTACTCTCATTCAAAGAAGAAACTCAAATCAGTTTCGTTGCAGGTAAAAGTGATAAACACTCTAAACAGGTTTGCCGTGCAGAAAAGCGTGACGACATCTCTGTACTCAAAGCAGGTATCATCTATGGGGCCAATGCTTCGGGCAAGAGCAACATCATCAAGGCTGTTGATATACTACAGAAAATTGCGCTGGAAGGCGTCCCTAAGAATGAAGTAGAACCTTTCAAACTTGCTACATTAGGGAATAAACCATCAAAGGTTGAGATGGAGTTTAAGGTTGGCAAGAAGTATTATGCTTACGGAGTAGAGTTCTCTGTCAAGGGAATTGCCGAAGAGTGGCTGTTTGAAACCAATAGTCGTTCAGACATGGAAGTATTTACACGTAAGGTATCTGCTGATGGCAATGAATTCACCTTTGGTTCCTTCACTGCGAACGAAGAAGAGAAACAGCTTGTGAAGTTCATCAGCATGAGTACTCCTAAGAACGATAGTTTTCTTTCAGAATATATCAAACGAAATGGCAAAGGCCTTAACGCCATTACTGAGGTCTATCGTTGGATGAAAGAAAACCTAAAGATTATCTTCCCAAAGACAAGGTTTGAAGGTCTGTCTATCCGTGTGGAAAAAGACAAACAGTTTGCTATTGCCACAAAATCACTCCTTGACTATTTCAATACAGGCATTGTTGATATACGACGAGTAAGGGTGGCTAAGGAGAACTTAGAGCTACCCAAGGAACTTGTGACAGACATTCTTGCAGAAGCAGAACCTGGTAAAGGGATTGTAGTCGCCTCTCCCTCTAATTCAGCCATCTATTTCTTTGAGTCTGAAAAAGACGGAACTATGTCTATCTATAAGCAGAATACCATCCATAAAGGTGAAGATAATAGAGAGATAGCATTTGAGATGAATGAGGAGTCTGATGGGTCAATAAGGATCATGGACTTCATCCCTATGCTCATTGACCTGCGTCTGAATGAGACGGTCTATCTGATTGATGAGATTGACAGAAGTATGCACCCGATGCTTTCACAGAAGATACTTGAATATTACTTCAGTCACCTCACAGCTGACAAAGACACCCAACTCATCTTCTCTACACACGAATCAAACCTGCTAAACTTAGACTTGATTCGTGCTGACGAGGTGTGGTTTGTTGAGAAAGATGCTGTTGGAGCCTCTCATTTCACCTCCCTTGCAGAGTACAAACCAAGGGAGGATGTTCGTAAGGGATACCTACAAGGTAGATATGGGGCCATCCCCTTCTTTGCACCTATTAATAGTCTAAAGTGGTAAACAATGAGAAAGCGCAAGAGTTTTGAGCGTCAAGAAGGTATCAAATCAGGCCGTCTGGTAGTCATTGCTGCAGAGGGTAAGGATACTGAAAACATCTACTTTGAAGAGATGAAAGCCTCTATGCATGCCTCTGGTGTACATGTAGAGGTATTGCGTAGAGGTACGAATGAATCCAGTCCAGAAGAGGTATATCGACAGATACAAGGCTTTGTTAGTGAATATGATATTGATGAAGACGATCAGTTATGGGCTGTTGTTGATAGAGACAAGTGGACGGAGAAAATGCTGTCTGAGGTTGCTATGAAATGCTCTCAGAACAGATTTTTTAATTTCTGTGTCAGTAACCCTTGTTTTGAACTATGGCTAATTCTGCACCTGGAGGATGTGGAACACTATTCAGAAGAAGACAGGAATGGTTTGTCAGAGAACAAGAAGACAAGCCGGAATGGTGACACTTGGACCAAGAAGAGACTTCGTTCGCTCATGGGAAGCTATCGTGAATCGAAATACGAGGCCGCAACTCTACTCCCTAATATTGAAGATGCAATCGCAAGAGCAAGCAAACTGGACATCAAACCAGATGATAGATGGCCACAGACCGTGGGTACCAGAGTCTATCTCCTTGTTAACAGTATCTTAGCTAAGGACCAACAATAAAGTTCTCACACGAGGAAATGCAATAGAGAGAAGATATTATCTTACGCCTAATCGAACTCATCTATTATTTCAAAGAGGGCTAATATGGTCGCTGTGAGGACTTAGCAAACATATAAACGGTAAAGATGGCGAGCCATACCTATTATTAGTATCATTACACAATACACCCCAAAACGACAAAACACACCTTGTATAGCAATAGACACATTAGGATACAAGAAATGTAATTCAAGCTAATACTTTGCATGAAAGAGTATGGATAGTCTTTCATATAATAAAAAGTTTGGTAGTTTCAGTTGTTATTTGTATCTTTGCATGTATTTAGAAAATAAGCAAAACAATTATATAGTATGGCAAAGAAATTCGCCGAGCACAAGGGACTTGACCTTGTTAGCACAAATCAGGAAGTATTGAAAGAGTGGGAGAAGAAAGATATCTTCCACACGGGCTGGGATACTCATGGATTGCCTGTAGAGTTGGGTGTAGAAAAAGAGTTGGGTATCACAAAGAAAGATATCGACAACCATGCATCTGACAAGTATATTTCAACAGAGGAATATAATCATAAGTGTCGTGAGAATGTAATGAAGTTCACTGCTGAATGGCAACAGTTGACGGAACAGATGGGCTATTTCGTTGATATGGAACACCCATATATTACATACGACAACAAGTATATTGAGACCCTATGGTGGCTCCTTAAGCAACTCTATAACAAGGGGTTATTATATAAGGGTTATACCATTCAGCCTTACTCACCGGGTGCTGGTACTGGTCTGTCAAGCCATGAGCTAAATCAGCCTGGCTGCTATCGTGACGTAAAGGACACTACCGTTACGGCACAGTTTACTATCCCTACAGAGGATTGGAAGGCATTGGCTGACAAGGCAAACTTGCCAAAGGAGACATGGGGCAAGCCATGCTTCGTAGCATGGACAACCACACCATGGACACTGCCATCAAACGTTGCGCTCTGTGTTGGTCCAAAGATTGAATACGTCATTGTCGAGACTTATAACCCATACGACGCAGAGAAACTGACGCTCATCATGGCTGCCAGTCGTGTAGCAGCGTATCTGAAGTCAGAAGGAGAGATAACTGATGGTGGCGAACTGCCAGCCTACGAGCGTGGCGACAAGTACGTTCCTTATCGTATCGTAGGCCGCCTGATGGGTACAGAACTTGAGGGTCTGCACTATCAACAGCTCATGCCATGGGTAAAGCCAGTTGAACAGACGGGCGATTATGCACCTAAGTTTGTGAACGATTACGCAGCTGCTCACCCAGAGAAGGTGTTTGCCAGTGAAGATGGTCGTGACAAGTTTGTGGAGATGGAGAGCGAGGCTTTCCGTATCATCCTTGGCGATTACGTCACAACAGAAGATGGTACTGGTATCGTACACATTGCTCCTACCTTCGGTGCTGACGATGCTAAGGTGGCAAAGGATGCGAACATCCCTGCCCTCTACTTGATTTCTAAGAAGGGCCAGACACGCCCAATGGTCGACCTCCAAGGTAAGTACTATACTATTGACGAGTTAGACCAGAACTTCGTAAAAGCCTGTGTCAACGTTGAAGCATACGGTCATCATGCAGGCGACTATGTGAAGAACTCATACGACCCACGCTTCAATCCTGATGGTGTATGGGACAAGAAAGCTTCAGAGAAAGCCGAGGACTTGAACATTGTCCTTTGTATGGAGATGAAGCAGGATGGTACTGCCTTCAATATCCAAAAGCATGTACACAACTATCCTCATTGCTGGCGTACGGATAAGCCAATCCTCTACTACCCTCTTGACAGCTGGTTTATCAAGGACACAGCAAGGAAGGAACGCATGGTAGAGTTGAACAAGACGATCCATTGGCAGCCTGAATCAACAGGTACTGGTCGCTTCGGAAACTGGCTCGAGAACCTGAATGACTGGAACCTCAGCCGTTCACGCTTCTGGGGAACACCACTGCCAATATGGCGTGATGAGAACCGTGGCGAGAAGTGCATAGGCTCTGTTGAGGAACTATATAACGAGATTGAGAAGGCTGTCGCAGCTGGTATCATGGCGAAAAACCCATTGAAAGAGGCTGGCTTCGTAGTAGGTGACTTCAGTCAAGAGAACTATGATAAGATTGACCTACACCGTCCTTACGTTGACGACATTGTCCTCGTAAATGATGAAGGTAAACCAATGCACCGTGAATCAGACCTTATTGATGTATGGTTTGACAGCGGCTCTATGCCTTACGCTCAACTTCACTATCCATTTGAAGGTGAGATTAATGCAGAAGGATTGAAGACTACGGGTAAGACAGAGGCTGAATATCGCGACCAATTAGTACACTCATGCTATGAGGGCGTGGCTGTTCCACCAGCATTCTTCCCTGCAGACTTCATTAATGAGGGTGTTGACCAAACTCGTGGTTGGTTCTTTACACTCCATGCGATTGCTACTATGGTGTTTGACTCAGTTGCTTTCAAGAACGTTATATCAACGGGTCTTGTGCTTGATGCCAAGGGTAACAAGATGAGTAAGCATGTGGGGAATGTGACAAACCCATTCGAAATGATGGACAAGTACGGTGCCGACCCTGTACGCTTCTATATGATGACCAACAGCGAACCATGGGATAACCTAAAGTTCGACCCAGAAGGCGTTGATGAGTGTCGTCGTAAGTTCTTCGGTACCTTATATAATACGTATAGCTTCTTTGCTCTCTATGCAAATGTTGACGGCTATGATGCTACAACATGCGAGTCTGTAAAGGCCGAGGCACCCGAGATTGACCGTTGGATTATCTCTAAGCTTAACTCCCTCATAAAGGGTGTTACAACAGAGTTAGAGAACTTTGACCCAACACGTGCAGGTCGTCTTATCGACTCATTCGTGAACAACGACCTCAGTAACTGGTATGTTCGTCTGAACCGTAAACGCTTCTGGGGCAAAGAGATGAGTGCTGACAAGAAGAGTGCATACGACACGTTATACACTTGTCTGATGACTGTTGCACGTCTGTTGGCGCCTTTCGCTCCATTCTATGCCGACCAGCTCTACTCTGACTTGGGTGGTAAACTGGAAAGCATACACCTGGATCGCTGGCCAGTAGCCAACGAGTCTGTTATTGATGCTGACCTTGAAGCACGTATGGACATGGCACAACGCATTACATCAATGGTTCTCGCGCTGCGTCGTAAGGTTAACATCAAGGTACGTCAGCCATTGGCACAGATCATGGTCCCTGCTATCGATGCAACACAGAAGAAGCACATCGAGGCTGTAGCAGACCTTATTAAGCACGAGGTGAACGTTAAAGACCTCACATTCGTTGAGGGTCAGGGCATCCTTGTCAAGAAGGTTAAGTGCAACTTCCGTGTTATGGGTAAGAAGTTCGGCAAGTTGATGAAGCAAGTAGCAGCCCGCATGGATGCGCTCTCACAGGACGAGATTGCTGCATTGGAGGCTACTGGCGAGTTCAATTTCGACTTAGAAGGACAGCCAATCAAGGTTGAGGCAGCAGATGTAGAAATCATCTCAGAGGACATCCCAGGCTGGTTGGTAAGTAACGAGGGCAACTTGACTGTTGCGCTGGAGGTTGAACTGACAGAAGACCTACGTCGTGAAGGAATGGCACGTGAGCTGATCAATCGTATACAGAACCTCCGTAAGGAGACTGGTCTTGAGATTACTGACCGCATCTCTGTTGTTATTGAGCCAAATAAAGAGGCTGAGGCAGCAGTATCATCATTCGGTGAACTGATTAAGACACAGGTTCTTGCCAACGATATCACACTCGCAGAGAACAATGGAACAGATGTTGAATTTGACGAATTCAGCCTCCATATAGAAATAAGAAAAGACTAATAAGAATACTGGGGTGTGTAAGCCACTCACCTATAAGCCCAAGACAATAGCGGACGTGTCATGTGCACGTCCCTATTATCAGGCTTTCAACAGTTCCTATATATCATAATTACTTTCATAACCTAATTCAATTTTATCTTATGGAAACCAAGAAGCGTTATTCCGATGAGGAACTCGAGGAGTTCCGAACGATAGTAAATGACAAGTTAGCGATTGCAAAGTCTGACTACGACGAGACGATGAAGATTCTGATGAATAAGAATACTAACGATGTTAATGATACGTCACCTACGTATAAGGCATTGGAGGAAGGTAGTTCTAATCAGACCAAAGAAGAGTTGGTTCAGATGGCGCAACGTCAGCAAAAGTTTATCCAAGCGCTCCAAGCAGCACTCGTAAGAATCAACAATAAGACGTACGGCATCGACCGTATCACAGGAGAGCTTATCCCTAAAGAACGCTTACGTGTCGTGCCACATGCGACACTAAGCGTAGCTTCTAAGATGGCAAATAAAAATCACTGATGAGTAGTAAACAGAAAAAACAAAGCTTGATAGCGACCTTACTGATAATTCTATTAATATTAATAGACCAGATTATTAAGGTCGTTGTCAAGCTTAATATGAATTTAGGTGACTCTATCCATATCTTCGATTGGTTTCAGATACAATTCATCGAGAATAATGGTATGGCATGGGGAATGGAGTTAGGAAGCAAGCTCTTCCTAAGTGTCTTCCGTATTGTAGCGATAGGTTTTCTTATCTGGTATATATCGAATCGTATCAAACGAGGGGCAAGAATGGGCTATATCATTGTGTTATCAATGATTACAGCAGGTGCTGCAGGCAATATCTTTGACTCTCTTTTCTATGGACAGATATTCACCGCTTCTACCCCATACTACGTAGAAGGGGCTACACCAGCCACACTTGTCTCATGGGGACAGGGCTATGCTCCTGTGTTAATGGGCAAGGTAGTTGATATGTTCTATTTCCCTCTTTTCCACGGAACATTCCCAGATTGGTTCCCAGTATGGGGTGGAGAGTCATTCACCTTCTTCTCTCCTATATTCAACTTTGCAGACTCTTGCATCTCCGTAGGCGTCTTCATCATCATTCTTGCATTCCGAAAGGATTTCAACGGATGGGTACCAGCAACAGAGAAGAAGGTTACTGACAAAGAAAACATTGCTGATAATCAGTAGAAAGACAATGAGAAGTAAATATTTGGTCCGTCCTTTCGTTACGCTCTGTGTAGTTTTACTTGCACTCCTCGTCGTAAGTTGTAAGCCAACTATCCCTTCAGAGTATATCCAACCATCGGAGATGGAGGATATGCTTTACGATTATCATATATCCATGGCAATGGTTAATCGTGAAGGTTATACGGATGTCAAGCAGAAAGCATATAAGTTAGCAGTAATGAAGAAATATGGTGTATCGGAAGAGAAGTTCGATAGGTCACTTCAATACTATATGCGACATACAGAGAAACTACACGATATCTATGTCGACCTAACAAAGCGATTGGAGAATGAAGCACGTAGCCAAGGTGCTTCAGAGAGCGAGTTGGCTCAATACGGTAATATTACTTCTAAGGGAGACACCACTGACATCTGGCGTGGAAAACGCTCGTTGATACTTTCTCCGTACGCTCCTGTCGACCGTGAGACCTTTGAAATCAAGGCAGACACAGCCTTTCATAAGGGCGATCGACTACTCATGAGTTTCGACTCACAGTTTATTATACAAGACGGGATGCGTGATGCAATCATCATGATGGTAGTTACTTACACAAATGACAGTATCATCACACAATACCAACACATCACTTCTGATTCTCGCAACACTCTGACAATCGACACAAGCGACTCTTTACGGATAAAGAACATACGTGGCTATTTCCTAATGCTAAAGGGACAACAGCCGTCAAGTACGTTCAAGATGCTTATAATCAATAACATCCAACTCGTTCGTATGCATCTTCAACAACAAGAGTCGGCTCTGCCAAAGGATTCCTTACAACAGTCTGACCCTATCCGAACCATCGGTGGCGAACCTGTCAGCCCTGAGGCAGCCTCCAGCAATCCCCCTGCTCCACCAACAAGGACACCTGAAGACGCAAGGAGAGAACGAGGGATACCAGACAGGCCAGACAAGTTATGACAGACTCCCCAAAGTCCTTAAGACGTATCGCAGCTAACGTCATTCAGACAACCACAGGTACTATCGAACAAGGAATAGTGGTTATTGAAAACGGAATCGTCGTCCAGACCTATCCTTTCTCCGAGGAAGAAGCTATGACAGAATGGATAACTGGGACGATAATCCTACGTCTTGATAATGAAGGAAAGTACAGGGCCTACAAAGGTGACCAATTACTGAAATGATTCTATCCGTTGTTTCGAAGCAAACAACAGATATACACATAAATAGAAAGGATCTGATAGCCTATGAATCTGTTATTGAATATTTTATTATCCATACTCCCTTTCGGTTCACCAGTTCATGTCCCTGTGCAACTGGCGGGCAACTTTGGGGAACCACGACCTAATCATTTCCACGGAGGAATTGATATTAAGACCGAGAGAGAGGTAAATCTTGGCGTCTATGCCATTGCCGATGGCTATATCTCTGGTGCTGTTGTCGAGAAACACGGATATGGGCGAGCTATCTTAGTCACCCACCCTAATGGATATACCAGTTGTTATGTCCATCTCAACCGCTTTGCCCCTCAGATTGAAGCGGCCGTACGCAAATGGCAATACCAGCACCAGCAATTTGCTTGCGATGTGAAGTTCCGACCGGGAGAGTTCCCTGTCAAGAAGGGACAGTTCATTGCTCTTAGCGGTAATACAGGCTCTTCACAAGGTCCACACATCCATTTAGAGATGCACAAGACCGCCAATGGCAACCTTTACGACCCACTCAAATTCTTAAAGAGCATCGTTAAAGACAAGACAGCCCCAGCCGTTTATTCATTCAAAACCTATCCTCAACCAGGACAAGGTGTCTTCCAACACTCACCAGACTCTCGTATCTTCACCTTTGACAAAGGACATTTCCAAGCATGGGGAAAGGTGGGCTTTGGTGTAAGAGCGAGTGATCACATGGATTCGGTATATAACAACTATGGCGTTAGATACACTCAGCTGTATTGTGATGGTAGGCTGGTCTTCTCTTCAGATGTGAACAACATCCCTACAAGCTGCCACAGGATGGTCAATTCATGGGGTGATTACGACCATTTCCTGTCGGCGAAGATTTGGTTTATGAAGTCTTACATCGAACCTGGTAATACGCTCCCTATCTTACATGCTGACACTAACAAGGGTATTATCAACTTCAACCAGCAACGCGACTACCACCTTCGTTACGTCTTAAAGGATGTCTTTGGCAACCAAACCGTCAAGGAGTTCACCGTAAGGGGTGAACCTGAGGCCATCCCAGCAGCCTATCATCCGGAGGGTGCAACGCCACTCTATTATGCTAAAGACAATCACTTCAACGCAGACGGAGTTCGACTGAATATACAGAAAGGCCTTATTGCAAAGAATGGATGGCTACAACTACTGCATGGGCAAACATACAATGCACATTCCGAGGCTTATAGTTTCGCTAAAGCGGCATATCCTCTTTTCAACTATGCACAGATAAGTTTGAAACCAAGCGGTGCAGTACATAATCCGGAGAAACTGTATGTTGCGATGCGTAACAGCTTGAACGCTGATGTTCCAGCATCCTTCTGCGGTGGGAAATACGCAAAGGGCTGGGTTACAGGACGAATGCGTGAGTTAGGATGTGCCTACTTCCTTGCTTACGACGACACGCCACCAACGATTACACAGCAGAGTCTGAACCCACGCCACCTATCCTTTAAGGTGACCGACACGGGCAGCGGTCTACAGGGTTATAAGACTTATCTCGATGGACAGTTCATCCTACTTCAGTTTGGAAAGAACAAAGAGATACTCTTTTGTGATCTCGCTGACACCCCTGTACGTCCTACTGGTAAGGAGCGTACATTGCGCCTTATTGCAACAGACAACCGTAACAATAAGAACGAATATCTGACTAAAATAAAGTATTAACAATTAAATTGTAGAGTATGAAGAAATCATTTGCAACACTATTCTTCCTTACAATGATTACGTATGCTAACGCCTGTACAAACCTCATTGCTACTAAGGGAGCAACGACAGATGGCTCTGTCTTTGTCACTTACACCGCTGATGATTACGGCATGTTTACTAACCTTTGTCACTATCCTGCTGGCACTCATGCCAAGGGAGACCGTCGCGAGATTATTGACTACGACACTCATGAGCGTCACGGGGCTATTCCAGAGGCACCAGTGACCTACAATGTGATTGGTAACATCAATGAATACCAAGTGAGCATTGGCGAGACAACCTACGGCGGACGCGAAGATATGGTCGACAAGGATGGTATCATCGATTATGGATCATTGATGTATCTTGGCTTACAACGTAGTAAGACTGCTCGAGAAGCTATTAAGGTGATGACATCACTCGCAGAGACTTACGGTTATAACTCTGGTGGTGAGACCTTTACCATAGCCGACCCTAACGAGGTATGGCTCCTTGAGATGCAAGGTTGTGGCGGTGATAAGAAGCAGAAGGTGGTATGGGTTGCTGTTCGCATCCCTGACGGTATGATTTCTGCTCATGCTAATCAAAGCCGCATCGGACAGTTCTCTACTTACAACACAGAGGTTATCACGTCTAAGAACTGTATCAGTTTTGCACGTTCAAAGGGCTGGTTCACTGGCAAAGATAAGGACTTCAACTGGAAAATGACCTATGCAGCACCAGACTTCGGAGGCCGTCGTTGGTGTGATGCACGTGTTTGGAGCTATTTCAATCACTTTAAGGATATGTCACGTTGGTTGCCTTGGGCCTTGGGTAAAGACCCTAACGCAGAGGACATGCCACTTTGGATTGCACCAGATAAGAAGGTAGACTTACCTAAGATGGAGGCTTGTATGCGCGACCATTATGAGGGTACTCCATTGTCACTCGACAAGGATATAGCACAGGGCATTTGGGAGTCTCCTTACCGTCCTACTCCGTTGAAATACGTAGTTGATGGCAAGCAATACTTCAACGAACGTCCTATCTCAACCCAGCAGACTGGTTTCTCTTACATCGCACAGCTCCGCTCATGGCTGCCACGTGAGATTGGTGGTATCTTATGGTTCGGTAATGATGATGGTAACATGGTAGCTTACGTACCTATCTATTGTAGCAATACTGAGCGTGCAGAGTGCTTTAACACCCCAGGAGCAGACGCTGTAACATTCTCTGATAAGAATGCTTTCTGGGTGTGCAACTGGGTCAGCAACATGGTTTACCCTCGTTACTCTCAACTCTTCCCTGCTTTGAAGGAGGTGCGCGACTCACTTGACAATGCTTTCCTTGCTGCTCAAAAAGGCGTGGAGGCTAAGGCTGAATCACTCTATGCTACCGACAAGGCTGCTGCTGTGAAGTATCTCAATGACTATTCTATTCAGAAGAGCAACGAGATGATTGCACGTTGGCGTCAATTAGCTATCCATCTGATTGTGAAATTCAATGATATGGCAGTCAAGCCAGAGAAGGATGGTAAGTTCCTCCGTACCTCTACAGGACTTGGCGAACACGTAAAACGTCCAGGTTACAGCGACTACTTTAAGCGTGAACTGGTTAAACAAACTGGTGATAAGTTTGCTGTTCCTAATAAGTAAACAGCTGAAGACAGTCGATTTTACTGGTCGATAAAGTTTATCAGCTGAACTTTCTGTACCTTACGAAGGTGGCCTCACCCCTATCCCCTTACCGTTTAGAGAGGAGAGAAGAAGATGAGGCTATCCTTAGGAGGCTGTGGACAAAAGAAGAAAGGACGGTAAACTTGTAGACAGAAAATGTACGGATTTTTCAGTAATCACTCCCCTCTCTGTTTGTAGAGAGGCCGAGGATGAGACAAGAAGAGGCCTTCCTATGTTCGAGAATATGCCCTTCATGCATGCAGAAGACGCCCTTCTTGACGCAAGAAGGGCGTCTTCTTTAATGCTATTCGTAACTTTCTGATTACATGTAGGTTACAATCACTCTTTTAGAATATAGTTCTCCCTTTCTTTGAGGATATTCAATACGATAGCTTGTAAAGCTTTTTTATAGCATTACTGAGTTCGCTGTCGTGTGATGCCATCACTGAAATTCCACTTGGAAGATAGTGTAAGAGGAGATGAACCTTTTCTTTCTCATAGAGAGACCTACCCTTTCTCTCACAAGGAAAAATAGATTTTTGAATACAGGTTAGGCCCACATAAATAGTTTGCTCCTCTCCCTGCTTCGACCTACGAGGGTGAGGAAGGAGGAGGGGTCAGTTATTCATGCATTTGGAAATACTTTTTGAGACTATAAATAATAGCTGAAAGGACAAGTAAAAAATTGGATGAACGATACATCTTATCGTTATGTAAAAGCGACGAAATCTATGAGAAAATAATTTTCCTGTCATTTCTGTCATGCAATCCGACCACCTAACTCTTTAATTCACAGTACGGTTACGGCAAATGTTAAATATGACAGCAAACTAAAATAAAACTTTTCTTGTAATAAGCTGTATTTTTTTCAATATTTTCAGTGCCCTTTTTCTCATGGTTACTCAGAGATATCTTAAAGAAACAACTACGTAAAAACAAAAAGAAAAGAGGTTGAATTCGATACCACATCACGTAGTCATCGAATCAACCTCTTCACTTATATTAATCTAAAAAATGGTATGTTTATTCCTCTTCTTCCTTCACTTCAGCTTCATGTTCAGCTATCAACTTCTGCTGAATGTCGTTAGGAACAAGCTCATAGCTTGCGAACTTGGTTGTGAAACTTGCACGACCGCCAGTGAGAGAACTCAGTGAAATACTATAGTTAGCAAGTTCTTTCAAAGGAATCTTAGCCTGTAACTTCTGGTAACCTGCCTCAGAATCCATACCCATAATCATCGCACGGCGTCCCTGTAAGTCACTCATCACATCACCCATATAGTCACCTGGCACAAAGACCTCTAAGTCATAGATAGGTTCAAGTATCTTTGGACCAGCCGCCTTAAAGGCATCTGAGAAAGCATGACGAGCTGCCAAGGTGAATGAAAGTTCATTAGAGTCAACTGGGTGCATCTTACCATCGTAGACAATCACACGTACATCACGTGCATAACTACCCGTAAGAGGACCACGCTCCATGCAGTCCATCACTCCTTTCAGGATTGCTGGCATGAAACGACCATCAATAGCTCCACCGACAACAGAGTTGATGAACACAAGTTTACCGCCCCATAGGAGGTCACGCTCTTCACGTCCTTTGATATTCATCTTGAACTCCTGTCCATTAAACTTATAAGTTGTTGGGTCAGGCATACCCTCTGCGTATGGCTCAACAATCAAGTGCACCTCACCAAACTGACCTGCTCCACCACTCTGTTTCTTGTGGCGATACTCAGCCTTAGCCTGCTTAGTGATCGTTTCACGATATGGTATCTTTGGTTCTTTGAACACTACTTGCAGCTTCTCATTATTCTCTAAACGCCACTTAAGCGTACGGAGATGGAACTCACCCTGCCCATGAACAATCGTCTGCTTCAACTCCTTGCTTTGCTCAACAACCCATGTCGGGTCTTCTTGACGCATCTTTAATAAAGCAGCCATGAGCTTCTCAGTCTCCTGTGAGCTCTTAGCCTCAACGGCACGAGAGTACTTAGAGTTAGGATATTTGATGAAATCGAAACGTTGGTCGGTACCCTTACCATTCAAGGTGTTACCAGTCTTCACGTCCTTCAACTTAACCGTACAACCTAAATCACCCGCATTAAGCTGGTCGACAGCAATACGGTTAGCACCAGCACAAGCGTAAAGCTGTCCCATACGTTCCTTAGAACCACGGTCAGAGTTGGTTAGGTCGTCACCAGACTTTACACAACCACTCATCACCTTAAAGTAGCTTACCTCACCAATATGCGGTTCCATACCCGTCTTAAAGAAGTAGAGTGACTCCGGGCCATTGCTGTCTGGCGTTACTTCCTCACCACGTGTATTATGAATCTTAGGCATCTCATCAACGAAAGGAACGACATTTCCTAAGAACTCCATCAGACGGCGAACACCCATACTCTTACCTGCACAAACACAGAAAACAGGGAAGATAGAACGCGTTACGAGGCCCTTACGGATACCAGTACGCAACTCATCTTCTGTCAGAGTCTCCTCTTCAAAGAACTTCTCCATCAATCCTTCGTCATTCTCTGCAGCAGCTTCAACGAGCGCTTTATGTAGTTCCATCGCCTTTGGTAACTGGTCGGCAGGGATGTCTTCAACAATCGGCTCGCCTCCTTCAGGCTTCCAACTGTACTTCTTCATCAGTAGGACATCTATCAAACTATTAAAGCCTGCACCCGTCTCGATAGGATACTGCACCGGAACACACTTAGAACCATAAATCTCTCGCATGCTTGAGATGAGGTTATCAAAGTCGCACTTGTCAGAATCCAACTGATTAATAAGGAAGATAACAGGCTTCTTCAGCTTGTCAGTATAGCGGAAGATGTTCTGCGTTCCAACCTCTGGTCCATACTGTCCATTAATAAGGATAACAGCCTCATCAGTAACGTTAAGCGCAGTAATAGCGCCCCCAACGAAGTCATCACTACCCGGACAATCAATGATGTTAAGCTTCTTATTGTTCCATTCTACATGGAACACCGTTGGAAATACAGAATATCCATACTCCTGTTCGACAGGGAAGTAATCGCTAACTGTATTCTTAGCTTCAACTGAACCACGGCGTTTAATGACACCAGCTTCGAACAACATACTTTCGGCAAGGGTTGTCTTGCCGCTACCCGCACTACCAACTAAGGCAATGTTCTTAATCTCGTTTGTCTGATATACTCTCATATCTGATAGATTTAAGCTGTTAGTAATAATTTATTCGATTATAGGGGATAAGTCTTAACTCATCCATTCAGCGGTCTAAGTTAGGCATTTTCAATGAAAGCACCAAAGTTTCTTACGAAAAAAACAAGTTCTTTTAAAACTTATTAGTACATTTGCATTGATTCTTGTAAGGCATACATTAATATATACACATACACGCTCTATCATGTTAGGATTATACATTCACATACCTTTCTGTGCCAGTCGTTGCATTTACTGTGGGTTTTATTCCACCGTACCAGCAAGGAAGAAGGATGAAAGACGTTCTGTTGAAGAGCAGTATGTGGACGCTATCTGCCATGAGATGGAGCTGCGTGCGGAGAAAGACAATGCTATGTCTGATGGGAGAACGACGACTTTGACAAGTATCTACTTAGGTGGTGGTACTCCTTCACAGCTCTCTTTCAAGAGTCTACAGAAGATATTTCAAACGATAGATAAGGTATACCACATTGGTTTAGAATGGGATACAGAGAGCAACAGGTGCACCACTACCGCACCTATCGAGGTCACTATGGAGTGCAACCCAGATGATGTAACGCAGGAGTTTGCGCATAACTTACGTTCACTACCTATCAATCGTATCTCAATGGGAGCACAGACCTTCTCCGATGAACGGCTACGTTTCCTACACCGTAGACATACAGCTGACGAGGTGGAGACAGCTGTCAAGCGTCTACGAGACGTCAAGATCAAGAACATATCAGTCGACCTTATGTTCGGGTTCCCCAATGAGACGCTTGAAGAATGGGAGGAGGACATAGAGCGACTACTTGCTTTAGATGTCGAGCATATCTCTGCGTACAGTCTTATGTATGAGGAAGGAACTCCCCTCTACCGCCTCCTTCAAGCGGGAAAGGTAAAGGACATGGACGATGAACTTTATCGTCAGATGTACGACAGACTCATCGACCGCTTATCCGAAGCCGGTTATGAGCAATACGAGATTAGTAATTTTGCTAAGCTCAACCCCCATCATTCGATACATAAAGTTAAGAGTCCTTATCGTTCCCAACACAATAGTTCTTACTGGCACAACGTTCCTTACATAGGTATCGGTGCTGCCGCCCATTCTTACAGCAATGGTAAAAGAAGTTGGAACATAGCAGACACCAAGGCATATATCGCTGCTCTACAAGAGAACAGACGTCCTTGTGAGGAAGAAGAGATTGATGCTGACACTCATTATAACGATATGATAATGACAGCCCTACGCACTTGTGAAGGAATAAACCTATCGTCGCTCTCTGCAGAATACCGCACCTACCTCATGCGTCTTGCAACCCCTTTACTACAGCAAGGCCTATTGAAGGAAGATAACGGCCATCTCCACCTCACCCGCAACGGTATCTATGTCAGCGACTCCATAATGAGCGATTTAATGAAAGTATAAGTATTATATCACTATTCATCATCACCTAACATTCAACACCCCAACGTTTCACATCACTATTCATCATCACCTAACACCCAACACCCCACCCTTTCACATCACTATTCATCATCACCCAACATTCAACACCCATCACCCAACACCCAACCCATGACCAACGAAGAATTTGAAAAGAGCTGGGCAGAACACCGCAAAGAGGTTCTTGCCAACAACGAAGAGTATCAACACATTGCCCAAAGCTATAAAGGTTCAGGCTGGATAGACTATGTCATCTTCATTGCAGGCTTTGTTATCTGCGAGAACTACACAAAGACTATCGTAAACAGTATCGTACTTCAATATCTCCTTGCACTTGTAGGAATGATCTTGATATGGTTAGGCTATCGCCTTATCAAGAGTTTATTCAATAGCAAGCAGACGTTAGAGGAACTCGAAGAAAAGATTAAACAGCAGTATAGAGACTCGCTCTCCAACTGATAAAAAACAATCAACCTCCGACCTTACAGTGACTGAAAAGCTCTCTAAAGGTCGGAGGTTTCGTATATTCAACTTATCTGACTAATGTACTGATAAGCTTATTCTTTCTTTGCAGGCGTCTTCTCCTTTGCAGGTGGCAAGAGTAGATTTAAGATAACACCGACAACTGCTGAGAGTCCGATACCGCTGATTGAGAAACTCTTATAGTTCAGTACAGCCCCACCAATACCCATTGTCAGGGTGATAGATATGATGATAATGTTACGTGTACGGTTGAAGTCTACCTTATGTTGGATAAGATTTTGAATACCAACTGACGCTATCGTACCAAATAACAACAACATGATACCTCCTAAGACAGCTGGGGGAATACTCCGCAAGAGGGCACTCAGCTTACCGATGATCGAGAAGATGATGGCTGTAGCGGCTGCTATACGAATCACCTGAGGGCTGGTCACCTTCGTAATACTCATCGCTCCTGTCACCTCACTATAGGTTGTCACCGGTGGACCACCAAGGAAACAAGCTGCTAAACAAGCCAAACCATCACCCAACATCGTACGATGTAAGCCTGGAGACTCTGTGAAGTCTTTATCTGCAACGGCACTTACCACATAAACATCTCCCACGTGCTCTATCACTGGAGCTATCGCTACAGGTATCATATAGAGGAAGGCTTCCCAAGAGAACTGCGGCAAATGGAAATGAGCTAACGCTGGAGGTAATGCTAACCAAGGGGCAGCTTTAACGTTAGTAAAGTCTACCACGCCCATATACATAGCCACTAAATAACCTACAACGATACCACTAATTACTGGAACAAGCTTCATCAAGCCCCGTCCCATGGACAGAACGACGACGGCAACACCTAAGGAGATAAAGGCAAGTATCCAATTTGTCTTTGCCATATCAACCGCTGACTTAGATAAAGAAAGGCCTATCAGAATAATCACAGGACCTATCACGACCGGAGGGAACAGCTTGTCTAATAGTTTCTTGCCCTGCCATTTAATCAAAGCAGACATCACAAAGTAGACAAGGGCCACACCAGCGATTCCTGCCAAGGTCCCTGACATACCCCAACGACCTGAGGCATAGACAATAGGGGCGATGAAAGCGAAGGAAGAACCTAAAAAAATAGGAACCTTACCTTTCGTTACAAAATGAAAGATAAACGTTCCTAAACCTGCTGTGAATAACGCTGTTGCTGGGTCAAGCCCCACAAGTAGAGGGACGAGGACCGTTGCGCCGAAAGCAACAAAGAGGAATTGAACTCCCACAATGGTCTTTCTTATTGGCGATAGTTGTAAATTACTCATGTAAAGAATGATTTTTATTAGGATAAGATGTATTGTCTTCTATTCGGTTTGCAAAAGTATAAAAAATGTGTGTTAATGTGGTTGAAAAAGCTAAAAAAAAGACTTTTTGATAGAAAAAGTATGTCTTTATAGATGTTTATGCAATTCTTTTTGTATCTTTGATGTCGTCTTTTCTAAATCTAAACATACACAACGCTATGGCCAAAAAGCTACTATTCCTCCCCATCCTACTCTTATTAGTTTGTTGTACACAATCTAAGAAGGCTTTACAGAAACTTGAACAAACTGCCAAGGAGGCTACAACAAGTTTGCAGCCTACCCTTGAGGACGCTGCCAAGAAGGCCGATCCTGACTATCAACTGTCTGAGGAAGAGGAGGGGTTGGTGTCTTCTTCTAATGCGTTCAGCCTTAAGTTGTTCCAACTACTTGCTAATAAAAAGGGGAAGGAGAGTGTGGCTCTCTCACCAATGGCCGTCATCTATTCGCTGAATATGCTCAACAATGGGGCGAATGGGAAGACACAAGCGGTTATCTCAAAGGCTCTCGGCTATACTGCTGACGACCTTGAGGACATCAACTCACTAAGCAGAACGATGCTGATCGGTCAGAGAAAGGGAGGAATCGACGAGCAGAACGATTCGTCAGGATACATGATTACGGCCAACTTCCTAATACTGAATGGGCAAACAAAGCTTTTACCCGATTTTCAAGAGGTCTTAGAACATGATTATTTCACCAATATTATCGACAATGCCAACACTCCGAAGGGAAAAGAAAGAGCAAACAAACTCTGTAAGACGATAACAAAAGGAGACATTACGAACTTGCCCATCAACCTCACAGGACCACGTGCTGCACAGCTTTTCAATGCTGTTACGCTCAAGACGGCTTGGTCTTTACCGTTCTATAAGGAGCTTACTAAGTCCATGCCATTCCATTGTGAAGATGGGAGAACACGCCAGGTTCGTATGATGATGAACGATGATACGATGCAAATGTACCAAGGCTATAACGCAAAGGACTATCAGGTGCTGCTTATGCCTCTACAGAACGGTTTTAGACTATATGCTATCCTACCGCTGAAGAAGGTTAACTTGCAGGATGTCATCCGTAAGTTATCCGCCAAAGAACTACGTAAGATAGCGCAAAGCACCAAGACATACGACAATGTAAACATACTGTTTCCTTGCTTTTCTACATCTTCGAATATCCCGTTGAAGCAGTTGTATGGTGACATGGGACTGGCGAATCTCTTCGCTCATGAAGCCGATTTCAGTAGGATGAGTGCGCAACCTCTTGCTGTCGATGATGTCTTCCAACAGATAAACCTAAATGTTAATGAAGACGGAATCAGTGCAAAAGCCATTCAAGTAACCCACATTGCTTATCTATCCGCAAATGATAACACGTCTTCCTTTAGCTTCAAAGCTGACCACCCCTTCCTTTATTACGTCCTTGACAGGTATAATAACCTCTGTTTTATGGGGACTTATATGGGCGACTAAGGCAGACTGTAGGGGTATAGAAAGCAACAAATCTTCTACTACCCCACCTTCTGAATGAGGTTTCAAACAGTCTTTATCATATCAGAACACTCATCCCAAAATGCTTCGACAGGCCTCACCTCATATTCGTTTCTGAATGAAATAGGAGCATGAACACTGTGATAATCCCACGTAAAATTACGTTTAACCTATTGTGTAGATTACATTCATGGAAGGAGCGTAATGCGCAGTCTTGTTCATTCTACCCTTTGTCCATTCAAAGCTCGCCGTCGCTGTCGGTCATCTAAGCTGTTTAGAGTGTCCTGAAAAATCATTACAAACATCCTTGTAAAGCGTTGGGAACGAGAGTGCAAAGCACGTATAAAAGTGAGCATATAACCTTCACATAATCAATCAGTTATATACACCACCAAAGAATGGCGTCTTCAAGGGGCAAGAAGGGCATGTTTAAGAGGCAAGAAGGGCATGTTCTTGAACTTAGTTAGGCCTCTTCTTCATCCTTGAAGGGCAAGTATTGGTTTCAAGCCGATTGAAAACTATTTACAAGTCCACCATTTCCTTCGTTTATTATCATACCGTCTATCATTCTTCCTCCCTTTTGTCTACTGCTGTTTTAATACTTATCTCGTGATGTGCGATACTTTCTCTAAGATTCTCATAGACGTATCTCAGTGGTTACACTCCCCTTAACTCTGGAAGAGACAAGTGTGCACTTTTCGCTTGACCACGTCTGTATCTTCTACTCACCCATTCTTTCTATGAGAGAAGAAACCTTAACTTCTTATTCGATTTATTTGATACTCTCGTTTTTTTTATGTAAGTTTGCGGAATAAAGGGAGATGGAGATGGAGATAAATGATAGGTGATATCAACACCTAACATTTAACACCTACCACCATGGAGTTACTATGGAAGTAAGTTGAATTGCATTACATCAACACCTAACATTTAACACCTACCACCCATTTCCCCCCATTACCCAACATTCAATACCCAACAATTAAAAACATGAAACAGAACCTCAAGAATGTTGTACTGGCCGCAGGACTTGCTTGCACAGCACTTACAGGTCAGGCACAAAACGTAAGACCGAAGATGACACAGACGGTCAGTAATTCGCTTATGAAACAGAGTACGCTACCTTTTAACGCTCCTGATTTCAGCCATATCAAGGGGGCTGACTACCTACCAGCCATCAAGTTGGCTATTGCTGAGCAAAGAGCTGAAATAAAGAAGATTACAGACAACAAGCAGAAGCCTACTTTCACCAATACTATCTTAGCTTACGAGCGGAGTGGAAAGAACTTGGAACGTATATCAAACATCTTCTATGCACTCGTATCAGCCGATAAGACAGGAGAAATAGAGAAAGCTCAAGGAAGCATAGTACCCTTAATGACGGAGTTTGAGAACGAGGTTAAGTTTAATCAGAAGTTCTTCCAACGTATTAAATATGTATATGACCACGAATACAATACGCTCAAAGGCGAGGATAAGAAGCTGCTGGAAGTAGTCTATAAAGACTTCACTCATGCTGGCGCCTTGCTCCCAAAGGAGAAGATGGCACGTATGCAAGAGATTAATAAGGAGTTGGCAAAACTTCAGCAGGACTTTGGTGATATGCTTCCGAAAGCTGCCAATGAGGCAACAGTATGGGTCAACGATGTGAAGGAACTGTCTGGTCTCAGCGAAGCGGATATTGCTCAGTGTAAGAAAGATGCTGAGAGCCGTGGCGGTAAGGCTCCTTATTGTATCGTGATTACGAACACCACACAGCAACCCATCCTTGCAAGCCTCGACAACCGTAGCCTGCGTGAGCGTGTCTACAATGCTTCTATCCATCGTACAGACGGTACGGGGGCTTACAACACCTTCCCTATCATCGTGAAGATAGCACGTCTTCGTGCTGAGAAAGCACAGTTGATGGGTTATAAAAACTATGCTTCATACTCGTTGGAGAAGACTATGGCAAAGAACACGGATAATGTCTATGCCTTTCTCCGCCAGATGATTGGTGCTTATAAACCAAAGGCTGAGGAGCAGACAAAGGCGATTGAGGAGTATATGAAGGGGCAAGTGAACAAGTTAGCGAGTGGACAAGAGAACAAGTTGACAGGTGAACAAGCGAATACAAGTAACTCGTCTACCAGTCAACCAGTCAACTCGTTTACTGCTCTCCAGCCCTACGACCGCTTCTATTATTCGTCAAAGATGAAGAAGGACCAGTTCAACTTCTCAGATGATGACGTGAAACCTTACTTCAATCTTGACTCTGTTCTTGTCAATGGTATCTTCTATGCGGCCCATCGCGTCTATGGTCTTAGCTTCCGTGAACGTAAGGATATCCCGACTTATCATAAGGACATGAAGGTATTCGACGTACTTGATGCAGATGGTAAGCAGTTGGCTCTGTTCTATTGTGATTACTTCCGCCGTCCAACAAAGCGGGGTGGTGCATGGATGAGTGCCTTCCTCAAACAGAGCTTAGATAGGAATCAGAAACCATTAATATATAATGTGTGCAACTATGCGAAGGCTCCAGAAGGTCAGCCTACACTCCTTACTTGGGACGAGACACAGACGATGTTCCACGAGTTCGGACATGCCCTGCATGGTATGCTATCTCATTGTAAGTATAACGCATTGAGCGGTACGGCCGTAGCACGTGATTTCGTAGAGATGCCATCACAGTTTAATGAGTCGTTCGCAAGTATTCCAGAGGTGTTCAACCACTATGCACGCCATTACAAAACCAATGAGCCTATGCCTGACGCATTGCGTGAGAAGATGCTTGGATCGCTCAATTTCCTCTCGGCATACGCATTGGGTGAGAATCTTGCAGCGACCTGCTTGGATATGGCTTGGCATTGTCTCTCCCCTTCAGAGGTTCCAACAGCTGAAGAGGCACCGGCCTTTGAGAAGAAGGTGTTGGCTGAGATTGGTCTACTAAACGCTCAGATACCTCCTCGTTATTCAACTTCTTACTTCAACCACATCTGGGGTGGAGGTTATGCAGCAGGTTATTATAGCTACCTATGGAGTGAGGTATTGGCCGTGAATATTGCTGACTATTTTGCAGAACACGGTGCACTGACTCGTAAGGTGGGTGATGATTTCCGCCAGAAGGTTCTCTCACGTGGTAATACTCGTGACCTTATGACTATCTTCTCAGACTTTACTGGCCTAAAGGCACCTGATACAAAGGGTCTTCTGAAGGCCAGAGGGATGTAGAAAGAACATCTATCGCTATCAGCCTCAGCCCCATCCTCTCTCCGACAGGAGAGGGGAGTGGACATCGAGATAACCCTATCAATTAGATAAGTAATGGGAAACGATAAGACAAGAAACAAGTCAAAGGATGCCCAAACGATGGGGATAACGCACTGTTCACACCCCTTTCTACAAGGGAGAGGATGGAGGAGAAGCCGCCTTTTCATCTTATTCCTTCTCCTCTTCTTAACGCTCAACTTTGGCGTAAAAGGCTATTGGAAGATAAAGTCTTATTCATTCCAAAGCTACTTCAAAGACGTGTGGGAAATATGTCACAACAAGGGGTTTAACGAAGACTACTGTGTCCTCGTTGATTTCTCACGCCCATCAGGTGAGGACAGAATGGCTATCATCGACCTAAACACATTATCCGTGCTCGACACAGGACCCTGTGCACACGGCAAAGGAGAAGGCAACAGTGCGTGGGAACCACGCTTCTCAAACAAGGAGGGAAGTAAATGTTCGAGTCTTGGATATTTCAAGATTGCTGAGAAAAGTTATTCTGCTAATGTTGGACTACGCTTTGCCCTTGATGGTCTTGATAGTTCAAACGATAATGCACGACGGAGACACATCTTCATTCATAGCTCTCGTTACGTGGATATTATGCACCACTTAACCTCCTATCTCCCACTCTCCAATGCTTCGTGGGGATGCTTCACTACAAGCCCAGCTATGCTGAAGAAGATTGAAGCCATCTGTGATAAAAGCAAGAAACCCATCTTGCTTTATGCCTATAAATAAGTTTGGTGAACAAAAGATGATGACGAAACTACAGTTGAAAAGACTCTTGACTTGCATACTACTGACAATGCTTGTCACCCTCAACATACGTGGGCAAGCCCTTTGTGTCATTGATGGTGCACCCCTACCCGACTCCCTCTTGCATGTCACTATCAATGAGATGCGTTCGGACTCGGCCAAAGAAATTGTGGCAAACAGACTCAGACTTATTCCACCCTATGCCATTGAGTCCATACAAATATTCTCAACAGAAGAACAGATAAAGCAAGGGAAAAATATTACTTTCTGTAAGACTCCAAGAGACATCGTCTTCATTAGGACCAACTCCTTTGCTGGACTACAATGGATAATAGATGGTAGACCGAAGAAACCACATAAGCGGTTGACTATCATTGAGTATATGCTCTCACCCAAAAGCATAATAGAAGCAATGCCAAAGGGGATTAAGTCTACTGATATCTCCGCCCTACACCTTATTACATATAGGAAGGACCCACGACAAGAGATGCGTCCGACCATCGTTATTGAGACCAAAAAAGCCTCTACTAAATCCTCTAAAAGAAGGAGATAAGGTATTGGCATAAACTGTTTCATTCTAAACAAGTAGAGAAAAAGATACTCACGCATGACAAACAAGGAATGGGAGATGATAAGTAAAAGGTGCTTATAAAGATAGAATAGACAAGGGTAAATGAGTAGTTAAAGCATAGCCTACCTTGTAGAGGTAGTTCGCTATTTATCCTGTTCTCCACAGATTAGAGGGATGTAATCTCTCCTCTCTATACAAACAAAAAAACATCTATAAATGGATAGACCAACATCATACGGCAAAAAGACCGAACCAATGAATAAAAACGAACAGACTGCGAATACGACACCCTCCCTTTCAGGGGAACTGGAGGAGGCCTCCTTTATCTCTCAATCACTTTCTCTCCCTCGCAGAAGTGTATCGGCAGTCCTCATCCTACTCAATGAAGGCTGTACAATCCCATTCATTTCTCGCTATAGAAAGGAACGTACAGGAAATCTCGATGAGGTTCAGATAACCGATATCAGCGAACTTTACGACCGTTTGAAAGAACTCGGTAAACGTAAGGAAACTATCCTCAAGACCATCCGTGAGCAGGGGAAACTTACGACAGCATTAGAGGCTAAGATTCAGTCTTGTATGGATGCTACCGAACTGGAGGATATCTACCTACCTTATAAACCTAAACGACGCACACGAGCACAGATTGCTCGTGAACAAGGATTGGAGCCTTTAGCAATGGAGATCATGAGCGTGGCAGCCTCTTCCAACCCTTCTGTAGGGAGGAGAACTGCTCTTTCCTGCTTATCCGAAAAGGAGAGAGACAAGCTTGCAAGTGCTTGGCAGGAATATCAAGGAGGAACCAAAGGGTCTTTATTCGTCCGTGAGCATATAGATATTTCCACCCTTTTGGAGGGGTTAGGGAAAGCTTCTCTCACCCTTTCGAAGGAGTTAGAAGGAGCCTTAGACATCATCGCCGAGATTGTATCAGAGAACCAACAAGCACGTAATACTGTCCGCACAGCTTACCATCGTGGGGCCATCATCTCATCAAAAGTTATCAAGAAGATGAAGGAAACAGACGAGGCACAGAAGTTCTCCGACTACTTTGACTTCTCTGAACCACTCCGTCGATGCAACAGCCATAGGCTACTTGCCATGCGTAGAGGTGAGTCTCAAGGTATTCTACGAGTAAGTATTACGATTGAGGGGGAGGAATGTATCTCGCGTCTAACACGGCAGTTTGTACGTGGACATGGTCTTTGTCAGGCCCTTGTCAGCCAAGCTGTTGAGGACTCCTTCAAGCGTCTTATCAATCCAAGTATGGAGAATGAGTTCGCAGCCTTGAGTAAGGAACGTGCCGACGAAGAAGCTATTAAAGTCTTTACAGAGAACCTCCGCCAACTTCTCCTGTCTCCTCCACTTGGTCAGAAACGTGTTCTTGCCCTCGACCCCGGCTTCGCCAATGGTTGTAAGATAGCTTGCCTTGACGAACAGGGTAGCCTTCTCCATCACGAGATAATCTATCCGCATCCTCCACGCAACCAGATGAGACAAGCCACAGAAGCGCTGCAAAGGATGATAAAGACCTATAAGATTGAGGCTATTGCCATTGGTAATGGTACGGCAAGTAGGGAGTCAGAGACTTTCATTAGTAATATTCTCCAAGACACAACGAACGACTTTGGGAATATATTAAGATATGTAGTGAGCGAAGACGGTGCTTCCATCTATTCAGCTTCACCCGTAGCACGTGAGGAGTTCCCCGATGAAGATGTTACTACACGTGGTGCTATATCCATCGGACGAAGGCTCATGGACCCTCTTGCCGAGCTTGTAAAGATCGACCCGAAGAGTATCGGTGTTGGACAATATCAGCACGATGTCGACCAATCAAAGCTCAAGCACTCACTCGACCAAACGGTGATGAGTTGTGTCAATCAGGTGGGAGTCAATCTCAATACAGCCTCTCGTCACTTACTTACCTACGTTAGCGGACTCGGTCCGGCCCTTGCTCAGAATATTATCGACTATCGTCATGAGCACGGTCCCTTCACTTCTCGTACCCAATTAAAGAAGGTGAAGCGTCTGGGTAATACTGCTTACCAACAATGTGCAGGCTTCCTTCGCATCCCCAATGCCAAGAACCCGCTCGACAACTCTGCTGTTCATCCTGAAAGCTATCACATTGTTGAACAGATGGCAAAGGACCATGGCTGTACGATAAAGGACCTGATCGGTAATAAGTCACTCTTGTCTCAGATTGATATCCAACGCTACATTCATAAAGGTCTTACCTCTCTAAGTCCAAGCAGTCTCCCTCCTCGTTCCTCTTCTCCTATAGAGAAGGTGAATACAGGTAATGGTTCGCATAAAAGAGAGAATAATAGTAAGACTTTATCAACTGATAGTGAGATTGCAACGATCGCCCTTTCAGGGGGTTCGAAGAAGACCTATTCTTCTCTGTCTGAGGGTTTGAGCGAGTTATCTCTCACCCCTTCTGAGGAATTAGGAGAGGCTACCCTACGTGATATCATAGCCGAACTTGAGAAGCCAGGACGTGACCCACGTGGCGAGGTGGAGGTCTTCGAGTTTGATAAGAACGTCCATTCCCTCAATGATCTCATCGTTGGAATGGAACTACCGGGTATTGTAACGAACATTACCAACTTTGGTGCGTTCGTTGACATCGGTGTTCATCAAGACGGACTTGTACACATCTCCCAGCTCTCCGACCGTTTCGTCTCCGACCCCACACAGGTTATTCGCCTCCATCAGCACGTCCGTGTCCGTGTTGTTGAGGTCGATATGCGTCGCAAACGCATTGGATTAAGTATGAAGAATATCAAACAATAAAGATATGAATAAGACAAAGAAGACCCTTGCTTACTTAGGTGGCATAGCATTTACAATCTTAGGAATATGGCTCCTTACCATGGATACCTCCACAACAACCTATCCTGTTTGGAAGATAAAGGTACTGATAGCGGCCTTTCTATCTATGGAGCTAAGGAAATCATGTGGCGTGAAATAGCCGACTTCGATTTGATACGCTTTAAGGGTAATAGGTTGATAACCATCCAAATGAAGAATCCTACAGAGGTTCTTGCAAGCGAGCCATCGTGGATAAAACGCAAGACAATGGAATACAATCTAAAAACTATCAATGCCAACTACGCTTTCCCTGCTTATTTAATAGATGGAAGAGCCGAGGAAGCACTTGCATTGTGCAAAGAGAAGTTGGCAGAACATCAATAATATCAGTTGTCAACCAGTACTCCACCACCCTTGTCGGCCTCATGAGTCTGATAAGTCAACACTCTCGCTTCTAATAATAAACGACATATAAACCAGATGGATATGAGCGATAACCTCTTACTCTATATCAGTTCTATTAGCTGCGTACTCCTCACAATCTATCAGCTATGCGGTCGACATAAAAGGACAGGGGCCTTATCAGCTATTGCATTATTAGCTTACTCTCTCCCACTCTACTATCTCTTCTTCTTTCATTCAGACTATGGAGCAGGGTTTACATGGTGGTTTTACCTCCTTGCACTTAACCTTCTATACATCTTCTGGACAGTTATAAACATCATCATAAACGCTGTTCAAAATAGGAGGTAATATCGTTCTCTAACAAGAGAAATACTATTACATATTATACAAGATAAGTTTTATTTTAGTTTGCTGTCACATTTAACATTTCATACAATCCCCCTGTAAACTAATAAGTTAGGTGATAAGATAGGATGACAGTAATGACAGCAACTTTTATTTTGGGTGGAGAGACGTATTATCTATGTACAGAGACAGAGCGTGTTGGGAGTACTCATTTATCATAGAGTTAGCCAATACTGTCTCAAGAGACGGAGATGAACACCATAAAGCGTGATGTCTCTATCACTTGAAAAGGCGATAACATCATTTTAAGTACATCAAAGAGAGGTAGAGAGTACCGTCATTCTCTTCTCTTTAAATTAATCAATATAAAATATGGGAATGCTTTTCGTTCTTATTTTCTGGGCCGTTATCTTCCTACTACTATCCTTAGTATCAGGCTTGCTAACGCTTCCCTTTACTTATTTCCTTTGTAAAGAACAGAGGAAGAGGAGGATGATACTCTCCTTCTTCACGCCGGGTGTAGCTCTTTTCACCTACGCTGCAAGTAGCTTAGTAGCAATGATTATCATCGCAATCATTCTTGGAACGGATATAGGAATTGGTGATAGCTGGAGCACACCACTGAAGAATAACTACGAACTGAGCAGTACTGATACACCCGACAATGGAGGTATATGCAAGAAAGGCGACCTTTACAACGAGATACTAATATCTGACGTTACACACATACAAGTGATTGGTGACTCTGTGATCGGTAAGGCGGACGGTAGATACTTTATATTTAATCTACAGGACGGGACCCATACTGACAGTCTTACCTATCAAGGTCTTACACGCCAAATAAGTCCTTTTTCCATCCACCTCATTGATAATAACACCTACTACTGGGACCAAAGAAGAACAGCCTACATCATTGGTGGCGTACTATCTCTCCTATTAACTATCCTCGTCGTACGGCTTTTCTGGTGGATAGGTCTACATGTTTTTCAAAGGAGACAACAAGGGTCATAACTTCTCAACCATATAAATCCGTCTCAAAGCAGTATCAAGCAAATAAAGAACAGACCGCCCATTATCCTGCAACCAGTCCCAAGTTCCCTCTGCTTACAGGCCACACTCCCCTCATCCTGTGTATTTACAAAATAACTTACGAGTACGATGTCACTCCGCCAACGGTCTCTCTCTACTAATAAGTAAGGTTCTTCCGTTAAATGTGTGGACGCTTTTCGTAGTGCTTTAACGTAAGAGCCAAAGTTACTCATTAAACAAAAATATAGCTGAGACAGTCAACTATCT
>QWCF01000076.1_pt1 | contig 43526 bp, 56 predicted proteins | sample 1972521 | NCBI WGS metagenome assembly QWCF01 (sample SAMN09866715, study PRJNA288562) | Human oral metagenome isolate term4_saliva, whole genome shotgun sequencing...
ATGACGGGGGGTGGGCCATTTTGCGGACCCTGTCCCCCCTCTTTCGAAGTTTAGAATGGACGAAATGGACGAAAGCTCGTCAAAACTCTCGTTCAACAACTTGATAGTTTCCAGTCAAGTTGAGTTCGATGATCTCTCGAATCGCTTCATTCGTTGCTTCGAGTTGATCGGCTTCGGTGAGGTCAGTACTAGTGGTAGTGACCCGTGCCAGGTAGGCACAGGTGTTGTAACCTTGAGTAACATCAAAGTTAAACCACTCTTCGAACTCATCGAAAGGATCGTAAGGATTGTCCTCGGTAGTGAGTGCTAGGCGTAGCATGGCTCTATACACCCCGTTTCAAGGACAATGGACCGCTGACAATGGACAGAAGGCTAGCCATTCAGGTACTCCCTAACTCTAGCTGTAGAAATGCCCAGTGCCTCAGCAATCTGTGCTGTGTTGGCTCCGTTAGATCGAAGAGTCTTGATTCGATCCTTCTGAGCACCAGCAAGAGGAAGCTTCTCCTTTGGCAAAGCCAGTGACTTGATGGTGTCAAGATCAGAGTTGGCTAGAATATGCTCCATCATCGAGTTAGATATAGCACCTTTCTGGATGGCCTCCCACTCACGAGGGGTGGGGACCACTCTTGTGCCTTCTCTATCGTAACCAAGACGACGGCGGGCGGTCTTGATGGCCATGGCCTCAAGCTTAGCCCGTTCTTTCTTGGTCAAATTTGGATTTGATTCAAGCTTCTTCTGCACAACACCTTGTGCCACTAGCTGTGCCTGCCGCTCTAGGGGCTTCTGTTTGAGGGCCCGGTTCAATTTAGCGCGGAGGGTGGCAACTTCAGGGGCATAGCTCTTAGCAGCCCGAGGGTCTCGTTTGATGGCGGGGGTTGAAATAGCACGCTTCCTAATATCGTTGGCCATGGCCTTCAACTCGTTGGCGTGCTGTGCGTAAATACCCTCCATCAGTGTACCGGAGGACAGCTTCCTAGCATCGGTAGCTTCTGCCATCCTGGTGGTCTTGGTCTGCTTCTTGACTAGCTTGCCCTGCTTGTTAATATAGGACTCGCCAGTCTCCTCGTAGACCCTGCGACCAGTGGCTGCATCATATGGACCGCCCTTCGCTGCACTGCGTGGCTTGCGATGGGGTACATACTGAACGCCCTTGGACCTGGAAATAAGAGTGGCCGCACCTTTATCGGCGCCACCCTGGTACTTCCTCTTCAATGCGGCGATGCCGTTGTCTACCTCGGACTGTTTGTAGTTGAGATTATGCTTCTCGGCATCAATAACAACCATGGAGTGACGAACAGCCCGGGACAATTCATCGGCACTGGCACCCTTGAGAGTCATGTCAGTAATAAGATTGGATACCTTACCCATCTGGGTCTGAGTATCCGACATCCTCTTCATCCCAGGGTAGCCAGGATATGTTCTCTTAGGGTCGAATCCCTTCAATCCCTTGAGTGGAGCGGTGGAACGAATCCGGGTCTTCCCCTTGTTGGGGATTACCAGGACGGAGTCGCCATCAAAATCAGCACCGCTAAGACGCTCAGCGACAGAAGGATGGATCCCAATAGCATCCCTAGCATTGCCAAGAATACTTCGAGACTTCTTACCTCGGTTGTTAACAGTGAGCGTAGGAATCTCGAAAGTCCCGCCATGAGGATAACGCACGAGACTAACAACGTCACCGTCCCGATAGTTAGGAGCATATACCTCACCCTTCTTGAGATGGGGCATCGGCAATAACACCTGAGAGGCTTGACCCGGGAGGGCCTTGGCCTTGAGATGTACCGAAGCCGAGTCGCAGTCATCAGCCAGGGACATGAGCATCCGCTTACGAATAACAGGATTCGTAAGACCCATGATCTCATCGAGCTGCTTCCGCTTTTCATCACGGACAGCCTGGAGTTGGCGCTTAGCCAATTTGGGGGACTGCTTAGATAAGAACTGTGAGGCCAGGGACTGGGACCATGAGTCCCACTTACCTTCCTCATTCACAATATTGAGTGCGCTCAGTTCCTTCTTGCCAGTCTTCGGGTCCTTAAATAACTTCTGTTTAACGACCGCACCAAATGGATTCTCGGGATCATCCTTCATGGGCTTGAGGACCGTGTGGTCCTTGGAGCCCAGCATGGGTGTGCCCTTCTTCTTGTTGGTGTTGAAGACTATGTCCTTGCCCTTCGGAATATCATCCGAGTACATGGCCATGCCCTTGAGGTAGTGCGTTCCGTCAACCGAAATGCGAACCTGGGCGTAGTTGGAGCCACCGAGGCTGAGCTCTTTGACTCCACGACGGAGCAGAATAACCCCGTCCATGTCAGTACCGCCGTCTTCAGCGTACTTGATGGCGACTTTCTTCGAAGATATGGCTCGAGGAGTACGAAGTCCGGTCGACAGCAGCCCCTTCTCGTCGATGACTACACCAGGAGTGCGGATCTTGTCCCTCTGTGCATGAATATCGGCAGCTTTGGTACCGGGAGGGGCGAGAACCTTGAGGATGGTGTAGTTATCGCTGTTGGCCTGCTTGACCTTGACATCGTGAGTAGTATATCCCTGAGCTTTCAGGGCCTCGACGGCGGTCTTCAAAGATGTCGACGAACACTGGAGGTTCTGCTCAACGCCAAGACCGTACTCGATGAACTTCTTCTGCTTCACCTCGTCGGCCAGAATATCCTTGACCCGGGTGATCTCGTCCTTGCGATATGACGCGTTGGGCTTGAGAAGCTCACGAACTGAGGACTCATTGAGTCCCATACGTCGACCGATCTCCGTGTTGGGCAGACCAGCATCCTTGAGACGAGATGCTCGAGAAATATCGCCAGCCTTCTTCTCGGCACGAGCGATGCTGTTCAGAGCACGGTACTCGGTGGTACTCATGCCCCAGGCCTTGGCAATATCGACCTCGGACATGCCCTGAGCCTTGAGCTTGTCCCGCTCAGCGAGGAAGCCCTGGGCTGACTGATATGGATCCTTGCCAGATCCCCAAGGGTAGCGACCCGAGTGTCGTTTAGTCCCGTAGTGTTTGAGGATATCGGAGGGCATCAGTTCTCCTCAGTCTTGATCTCCTCGATGAGCTTGTCAAACCAGACGATCTTGTCCATGATATGGGCGATGTCGTCTGGCTGCGGAGTGTCGACCAGAATATCGTCGTTCTGGTAGATGCGAGTCTCGACGTTGATCTCGCCAGGCAGCTTCTCGTACTCCAGGCAGAACAGTGCTGCGTAGATATGAAGCTGGACCATGTTGACGCGAGTCACGCCGGTCTTGAGGTCGTGAATACGGAGAAGATGCTTCTTCTCGTCGAAGCCGATGGCGTCGGCGGTCCCGAATGCATTCTCGCTGTGATATAGCACGACCTCTGGGTCAAGACCGTAGCCAATGGCGTCGTTCACGTAGGCGTTGAAGGTGGCCTTGTTCCTCGGCATCCGCATCTTTAGGCGAATATGCTCTGCGGCCAGGGCGTGAAGCCTGGTCCCCATCGCTGCCGCCTGTGCTGTCCTGAATGCCTCGCCCAGCTTCTCGTCGTCGTAGTTGACCCAGCTGTGCTTGCTGGCACTCAGAAATGCGTGCAGGCCCTCCAGCCTTGAGTGTATGTTCCAGTTCATCGAGCGTTCCTTTCTCGTTCTCTGGGTATATGAATGATGCGAAGGACCACTCGCCGAGCTTGTCGATGAAATGGTCCTGATTCGGTCGGTGAGCAGCGTCGGCGCTTCTCTTGACCTCGAGTGCGGCCCACTTGGATCCGAATATGATGATCAGGTCGGGTATGCCCTGGTTGTGGTTCGGATCGTTCTTGAGGATGAGGCAGCCAGGAAGGCGTTCCTCGATCCTGGATATGAGTCCGCGTTGATAGTCGCGTTCGAGCATGGGGTCTATCCTCGAATCAAGAATTATACCCACGGTTGGCCCTGGCGCCGCATGTGTCGGTACTCGTAAGTTGTTTGAGTTTACTATGCGGTGTTGAGGTAGCGTAGTTCGGGCCAACCGTGGGAGATATGCTGAAGCGAGAGGGGTCGAAAATATAGAAGGCCCATCTCCTTCATTAGGATACATGTTCGCGACGCGGTCTATTGTACATGTCGTTGAGACTTGTGGCGGGGGTGTCGCCCACTGCATGTACAGCACCCCTTGCCAAAATGCCAGAAAAATTCTTATACTCTCTATATATAAGAAAATTCACTCAACTCCTGGTAATCAGAACAAAACTGGCAAATTGGCAAAATGGGGGGTAAAACGTTGAAATTGCAACGAAAAGTGGTTGCCAGATCGTTTGCCACCCCCGTTTCAAAACTGGCAAATCGCCCCAAAACTGGCAAAATTTGGCGCACGTGTACAATACCGTTTTCCCCACTTGCCAGATCTGGCAGAAAACTGGCAAAAAAACTGGCAAACGCATGCGTCACTCCAGTCACACAAACACCAGAACCGTTGCCCACCCGCCGCACCAAGTGGTACAACGGGTGGTACAACAATCACCTCAGAGACTCGTAAAAACCCCTCTCATTGAAGATCTCCTTGACCCGAATCGCCCTCGAAATGGCTTGATCAATGGGCGACTGGCTCTTCAGGTAGTAGTAGTTCAAGACTGAATAAGGAGTGTTCAGTCTGTCGATTCGCCCCTCGCACTGCTCCATGACCTTCCAAGAGTAGTTCTGAGAGAAGAATATCATCGTGTCGCAAGTGGTACAGTTCCAAGCCTCTGAACCAGCTGTGTACTGCACAAGATACACCCATCGCTCACCTTCCGGCAAGGGTTCATGCTTGTGTCCATTGTACTCAGCGATCGGTACTCCGAGAATATCCCCCAACGACCGCAGCATGAAGAGTTCATAGTCGAAATTATAGAAGACGATGACTCGAGGATGCTCCTCACACAGCTGTCGCACAGTCTCAAGTCTCACAGGATCCTCATTCGTCACTCTTCTCAAGACATGACAAAGGCCTCCTGCGTTCTTGATGGGCTCTTCCTTGTACGGATCGAAGCGGTACTTCTGGATCGTACGATATGGCTTCTCCTCGTAGGATACCGGGACGTCCGTCCGCTTCTTAGTCGTCTTCTTGACGAAAGGCATGTCAACGAGGACCTTCTTCCGAAGTCGCAACAGCTTCCCCTGCCCAAGATATCGCTCAAGACGAGGATAACCCGCTCTGTAGTTGAACTGACAGTGCTCTCTTTCGAACTGGGTGCGGTTCTTGAAGAAGCCATTGGCGATAAATACCGGGCAGTAGTCCATCCAGTTATCACCAGGCGTACCAGACAGCATGATCCACTCGTTGTTACGAGCCATCTTGACAAATGTCTTGGCCCATTTGCCGTTGCCGATAGCCCTCTGCTCGTCGAATATGATGAAGGAGTCACGGATGTCACTGTAGTTACTGATGTTGTTCCACGAATCGACCGTCGTGTAGTCTGACAGCCCATACATCGAGACATCCCCCTGCCAATCGAGATCATCTCTCTTGCGAGCAGTGGTGATTATATATAACCTGGGTCCTTCGGCAAGCCGTCTCGGAAGATCGGCCGGATGCCGCACCCCCAGCACTCTCTCAACGTAGTACTGGAGGGCGACAACCGACTTCCCCGAGCCCGGCTTACCGGTCAATATGCACCCATTCCTCAGGTTCTTCACCGCTTCGACCTGATGGGGCCACAGATCAACCGGTCCCAAGGCTCAGTCCTCTTCGGTGAGTATCTGGACGTATGGGTCGCTCACATTCACGGCGACACATGGAAGGTCTTCGAATATGACCTTGTCCTCGATAGCATCCCGAACGGCCGCCATGAGTCCTCCGTCTACCATGTAGGACCAGATATTGAAGATACCCTCCTTCTCGTAGATGATCTTATCCCCTCGACTGATGACCAGAATGATGTGGCCCGGTGGAATCATGATACCTTCCTAGTGAGTCGATACTGCGGAATACCGTCCTCGGATATCAAAGTGACATCCCAAACAGCCTTGTCAAACCAGACCTCTTCCATGTACTCCGTTTTGAGTCGGTAACCGCCGAAAAACTTGCGGCCGTCAACTACTCGCTCAGGAGTGGTCTGGATAAGTACAATCCGATCAATTCGTCCGTTGTCGTCCACTTCAAGAATCATGATGTCTCCTCGGCTCGGATGGTGATGTATGGCGCTTTCGTGGACATGACTTTGATCGGGAGGTCTTCGAATATGCACTCCTTGGTGTTAGTGTTCTGAATGGTCACTAGGGTTTTGTCATTCTTATTGACGGTCCAGATATCGAAGTAGCCTGGGTTCTCGTGGATGATCTTGTCTCCCTGAAGGATGATCAGAATAACGAATTCCCTCGATGGCATGTCAGTTTTCCTTCCTTTCAATATCGTACAATGACGGCCGCATCCAAATAGTTGTCAGATGGTTGACGTCGTCCTTCTGCTCCCACTCTCGACTCGAGAAGGTCATGATACCTCCGTCAACTAACCGGAAATACCAGATGGTCCAACCGGTCTCGTCGTACTCTGCCCAGCGTTCGCTGAACTCAGCCCTCTGAATGTCATTCCCGTACTCCCAGATCAGGATATACGGATCATGCCCGTCGTTGTGCGGGCTCCTGTACTCACTCACCACAAAACTCCTTGGCAGATGTTTTCCCACTTGCGTCGCTTGGCGTCCCACGCCCTCCTCATCGAGTCGCTGTGAGACTCCAGGAAGAGATTTGAGAGCCTATTATCGGTCAAGTCACCATTCAGGTGGGCGACCCGCTGCAAGGGCTCCAGAGGGCCGTTGAAGGCCTCCCAGACCAGCTTCTGGACGTATTTCGTCCGTCTAATTCCGCGATCCCACAGGGTTACCTGAACATACCCGTTCGACCTGAGACAAGTCGTAAGAATCTGACCAGTCGAGATGCGCCGAATCCTACCGAGATCACTGACCTCGATATCGTCGATGATGCTGTCCTTGAATGTCTCAGTAGGAGCCAAGTCGGCAGTGCTGGGGGATTCCACTCTCCCTCTCTCCTTTCACTCCGTCGACCATGTGGATATAGTACTCGACCGGCATGTACTCTTTTCCGTCCTCCTCGATGATGGTCCTGTACTTCGGTCCGTCCTCCTTATCGCCCTTGGGCGGAAAGTAAGGGTACTCGTCACTGAGATACAGGTTATCCAGGGCGCAGTTCCAGACGTTGCCGTCTTTGTGGCAGAGATAATGCGAGTTGACCTTCTCTCCCATGAACGTCTCCCAGACGGTGAAAGCAACCGGGAAGGTCCGGCTCTCTCCGTCGACACGGACTGAGAACATGAGGTTGGTCCTGCTCGGGGGCATCATAGGCTTGATCCGGTGAAGGGTCTCCATGTTGATCAATTCGCCGCCCTTGCTGATAGCAAAGCCCGGCCAGCGATCCAGAGGAGTGAATTCCTCGTTCAAGTCCTTCAGATATAGGTTCTTCAAGGCGCAGTTCCAGGGATCACCATCTACATACCGAACCTCGTGCATGAAAGGGATCTCGCCGCGGAAATGGGTCCAGATGATCTTACTGAGGAGCTGAACCCGATAGCGATGTCCTTTGTAAAAACGGATCTGCGGAAGACCGTACCTGGACGTCCGGATGGGGATAAGCTTGCCTGAACGCTTCCCGTAGACACTTCCGTCCTCTCGGATATCATAGATGTTCGGGTCGGGCATCGGATCAGCGGTCGCCATTGGTAGCCTCCTCCACGAGACGGTACGCAGAAATCATGTCGTCCGCCACTCCAAGTAACCCTTCCTTGTGCCAGGCGATCCAGTGCTCGCCATCTCGTTCCACAGTATATGGGCTCATGCCCAGTCCTCCTTGACAACTACGGTATCGGCAGTCCAATCCTCGCAGATAAATTGGTCGATGGGGAGATATGTGAGGGTGTCATCCAGCTCGACGATGACTAGAGCGGCCCTGGGATCCTCGTCTCCGAGGTCCCCGTTGCAACATAAATCCTTGATCTTTCGCTGAGCAACTTTGCCATCGAGCGTCTTTAAAACCAGCTTCATCGGTGTCTCCTACACAAGTACAATACAGAAAATGAGGATCACTGCTTGTAACGAGCGGTGATGACCCGGGATACGTCGTCGACGTCAAACTCACGGAGGCGTGACGATAGGTAGTTGAGGCGACAGTCGCCGGTCTCCACCTGGAGGTCGCCGTGTTTCGTCCAATGTATCTCGCCCTCGATAGTATAGAACTTGAAGTCTATCGTCTCGATATTGACTGTCCAGAGGTCAGGATCCTTAGCCTCCTCGCTCGGGGGGAGTTCCCAGATAATCAGAGAGTCGTCGGAGACGACGTCGAATGTGCAGTCATCGGTACTGGCCTGGACCTCGTGGACACCAAGTTCGTTATTGGTATCGACCTGTACGATCCACTCGGTGAATCCCGGCTTGTCGACTTTGGCTGTGGCGACGATGTCGAAGTCGTAGCTACGGCCCTCGCGTGTGTGGAAATAAAGCTTCTTGAGCATGTGTTCGTTCCTTCTAGTGAGTACGGGGGCCCCAGGTCTCCCCAGGGCCCCCCGTGGATATGGATGTCAGTGCAGGATCGGCTCGTAGAGGCCCCAGAGCTGTCCCTCGGTCATGAGATCGAACTTGTTGTCGCTACGGCGGATGATCCACTTGCCGACGGCTCCTGTGTGGAGGTGGGCCTTGATCTCCTCGTCGCTGGCGGCCCAGTTGCGGACCAGACGGAGATTGTCATTCGTGATCTTGACCGCCTCGCAGACGCTACGGCGAGGGTTGAAGAGCTTGACTTCGAGCGGCATCAGAACGGAACCTCCTCGGTGTCGGCGTCCTCAGCGTACATAGCCTCAAGCTCGTCCTCCACGATGGTGAAGAAGCCCTTGTCAAGATATGCCGAGCAGAATTCCACTCCAGCTTGAGTACGTCCGTGGTAGGGGCGGAGGGCAATATCGGCCCGCTCGAGATCTGCGAAATCGAGGGCGCCGACTGTCTGCTCATTCAGGAGCGTACGAGTACGTCCGATGATCGAGACGATCTTGGGCGGACGCCCTCCGAAGTTGACCTTCACCTTGATATAGGGAAGGGGCTCTTCCGTGTCATCCCGAGGCTTCAGGGTCTTGATGTTGAACCCTTCGGTCCGGAAGTCGTCGACGGCATCGTCGGGGAGGATGACGCAGAAGGTGCGAGCCGTGTTCCCGAATCGGTCCTTCTCGCCAGCGAAGTTACGGAAGAGGAGCCGGGCGTTCTTGATAGTGTAAGTGTTGACGGCCATGTTGTGTTCCTTTCTATGGGGTAGTAGTCTTGGGATAGAACCTGGTCGACGGAATATGGAGGGGAGTAGAGATCGTAGTTCATGGCCTCCTCTCTAGGCGGATGATGCCGTGGTCGTGGAGGCGCATGAGGAGCCACCGGGCGTCCCACTCTTCTATGAGAATATCGTAGAGCCTCTTGACCCAATCCTCCTGCGAGGGATTCAGTAGGTCACCGAGCTCTTCTTGAAGGAGGTCGACCTTGCAGATGAACGACCAGAGCTCGCTATCCGTGGTCTTCTCGATCATCGACGGAAGAGACGACAGAAATGACTCGATGGCTACTTGGCTGCCATGAATGAGACGGACCGTCGCAAGCTCGGTGGTCTTGTCACTCATCGGAGACCCCCTCAATGGAGTTGATTCCGACAATAAGCCCCGCATCGACAAGGCAGCGCACAAGGTCCCGGTCGTCCAGCTCGGTTTGGCAGATATTGAGGATATTCTGAATAGCCCGGCGGTTGTCACCCTGACTGTTGTCTGCGCAGGTCTGGAGCTTCCCAATGAGCCCATTGATCTCGTCGTCCGTCAGAATTTCCACCTTGTCTCGGAGATTCTGGGTGTAGTCGATGAGGATATCGCCAGCGGACTTGGAGCCGTCGTAAATGGGAGTGATCATGTGTTCGTTCCTTTCTATCGAGAAACCTAGAACCCGGGTTGGGTTCTAAGTGTGAGGTTGTTCAGTTGGTCTTGAATGTGTCGCAGATGTTCTTGGCCATGGCGAGCATGTCCTCTTTAGTCGCCGAGAGGTGGTGCTGGTCGCAGTAGTCACGTGTCGCGTAGTAGGCGAACGTAGCTATGGCGAAGCCAACACCCATCTCAGCAAGGTTGGTGAGGACGTACTGGCGGGCGAGGGAGGGGCAGGACATGGCAGTACCTTTCTGGTGGGGGTCTCATTATATGCCCTGCCCTTCTCGCGATTCATACTGTTAGGAAGGTATCGACGTCCGTATACTTCTGAATTTGCCCTCGGGCAGCGTCCACGAGTTCCCTTCCATATCGATTGTCCAGCTTAGCTCGCCAGTCGTCTCCGGCGTCTTCGTAATCAAGCCAGAGATACCCCTTGCAACCTCCGACATCGCCGTACGAAATAACCTCATTACCCTCTTTGTCCACTCGATGATTCTCTCGTACAAGCCGCCCTGCCCCGGGAGTTCCCTCCACAACAGGAATGAAGCGCCCGACGCGACCGACGAACTTTCGATCGTTCTCCCCGAATTCAAGCAGCATTCGTGTAGTAACCGATCGTGTCTGGGCGACATCTTCGAGAGCCAGAGGATCTCCGGTGAAGAGAGTCTTGTAGACAACAGGTTCTTGGAACTGCTTGCCAGTTGCGTGCCATCCGTCTTTGTCGTGTGCAATATACACGGCGTCGTTGACAAGAAGCATGCGATCGTAGGTCGCTTCGTGCTCGAATGTGTAGCCGTACTTCTTGCCGAACTCGAAGACCTCCGATATGATGCGATCGTCGGCGTTCGGGATCTTGATCGAGTCTGTCTTGATGTGGGCAACGGTGTATCCTTTCTCCTGAACGAAATGCTTCAGGTCGACCATGAACAAAGCGCCGCGCTTGGCGACGATATTGTCCACGTTCCGGGGGTCTCGGAGGGGGTTGTCGAATTTGGCGGCGGTGAGTCCGTACGTCGAATTCAGTGCGATCTTCAGCGCATAGGCCAGCGCGTCGAGGTTCGAATCGTCGTCCAGATACGGAGCCAGCGCCCCATTCAGGATCTTTCGAGCCTCGTCGAGTTCCTTGTGCTTGATCAAGATACGAGCCTTCTTGAGCTCGCTGTACCTCTTGGTGTAGGGCCCGAACAGCTGGAGGTTCTCGATCGACGTTGGGTGCATCGACGCAATATCCAGCAGGGCCACGTTCTCGTGGTAGCCGGGCTCGGAAGAGACGTAGCCGCCCTCGCCGACCTCCTCGCCACGATATGTCGACTTGCCGTACTCGTACTTGTAGCCGGGGAACATCTCCGACAAGTCCGTGTACTGCAAGTACTTCTGAGTTTCCCGCTGACCCTGGAATATGATCTGGGTGGTCAGCTTGTTGGTGCTGGAGTTGACAGGGAGACCCGCGATCGCAGCGAGGATCTGACGGGCCTCCCAGTCCGCCTCCAGATGGCCCCATACCTTCTCGGTGGCAATGACGTCGTTGTCGCAATATGCGGCGACCTCTTCCCACTTCTCCTCCGGCACCGGTTCGTCCCAAGGAAGACCGAGTTCCTTGTGATGGATACCCAGCTCGATCTCCCACTTCTTGAGGGACTGCTTCTTGGCGGCGAAGTCGTAGATATCGGTGTAGGACAGGTTGTATGCCTCTCGGAATCCTTCCTTGATGAGGTTGTTGATGATCTTACGAGAGAGGTGATAGAGCTGGATGTTCGAGTAACCCAGGATACGACCGTAGAGGATATGGTTGTCGTACCGACGGTTGTTGAAACCGACGAGCTTCTTCTCGACAAGATCAGAAATCTCGTTCGGAGTCGGATTTATCATCCTCTGGATCTTGTTGGATCCTCGGACCTTCCAGTTCACAAGGAACAGGTTTGGAAACACCTCGACATCGTAAATGATCGGGGTATCGTCGTCCGGCTCCTCATAGGTCTCCTCATGGTCGCTCCCCGAGGAGAACGGCATCTCCTGCACTAGCTTGATGCAGTAGTCCGCCTGATGGGTGGACTTCATGGCGAACGTGAGGACCTTCTGCCTCATGTCCGACACGTCATAGTCCATCCCAGACTCTTTGGCGTCTGTCAGCACCTTCATGATGAAATCGATGCTGGGCTTCGTCCCGGGATGGAATTCCTTCCTCAGGTTTCGCTCTATGAGTTTCCGGATGGACTTCTCGTTCTGCATGACCTCCTGACGAATCAAGGGTTTCTCCTTGACGGGAAGATATCCGTCCTCAACCGCGGTAAGGCCCTGGTGTGCGGTGCACTCGGTGAGGCGTCGACGGAGGGCGGATTTGCCTGAGTAGACCTTGCACTCGACTCCGGGGCGCACCAACCGTGAAAGTACGGAAGGATCCCCCGAATATCGATAGTGGATGTGGATTCCACCCCCCGATCGGCTGAGTTCAGCATAGGAGGGAACCCACCTGCGAGCCTCTTCCAGACACTTGTCTCTGTCCTTGTCGAGGTCGATGTCGATGACGACGTCTTGCTCGGGTACGAGGACATAATGCTCCTTTCTAGTGTCCAAGTCCTTCAATGTCGTCGTGACGTCGTCCCAACGCTTTGCTGGGAGGCCGTTTTCATTGGCGTACTGTGCCGGACGGTCCTTGTAGAGCTCGTCGAGATATGATGGCTGCTCCTTCATCTCTGTCCAGTCCGAAATCGGGCTCTCCTTCTTCTCCCCCTGGGAAAATTTGGATTTTAATAGCCCTTTGTACACCTTGCGCCTACTGGTCCCATCGATCATGATTCGATCGTGGAACTCTTCGAAGTAGTCCCGGATCTCGTCCTTGAACTTGTACATAGGGTACATAGCTCCGTCCGAATATGTCTGGGAGTACTCCTTGTACATCTCGTAGATGCGTTTGAGAGAGACGCCATCCTCTTCGTCCAACTCGTCCTGATAGAAATCAAGGAAGTTGAAGATGGGGTTGGTTTTGCTCATCATGCCTATGGGCTTGTAGTCGTCGTAATATGACGAGCCCTTGGACTTATAGAGTTCCACGCAGCGCTTTACGATAGAACCCCGTTCGTCCTCGAGTTTAGACATGATCTCTTTGTACCGGCGAATATCGAGCTTTCGTCCAGAAGGCTCAACGTCGATAAGACGCCTCGTCAGTCCGCTCTTCGAGTCGGTGATGCGTACCGGCAAGTTGGTACCCACGAATAACATCGCTTCAGGCTTGAACGTGTAGAGGGATTTCCCCTTCTCGTTCATGACCATCGGTTCATGTGATACGAGACTATTCAGGCGGCTGTTATCCGCAATCCGGGAGAGGTTTCCGTCATGTTGAATGGCCACTCGAGGATTCGACTTGAAGGGCTCAAGGGCGAATTGGTCGCTGGGTCGCCCAAGAGCCGCTGCATCGAACTGACCGATATGGCCGTCGAACAGTCTCGAGATAAGGTTCAGGACGGTTGACTTACCGGATCCAGCAGATCCGTAGAGCACGAAGAACTTCTGGATCCAGGTAGAGTCTCCCGTGAATATAGATCCGATACCCCACTCGAGTTTCTCCCTCTCGTCCGGATCGTAGAGGGTGCTCATGAGTTCCTCGTAGGCGGGGCATGGATCGTCGCTCAGTGAATATGAGAGTGTTCTGGTTGCGTAGTCTTCCTTTCTTGGAGTCTGGTCGGCAAACAGTACCTTGCCGTCAAGAGGTTGGTAGACGTCCGGGAGCTTGGACATCCACGCCTTGTAGTCGGAATATGTCTTGGAGTCGTAGTCCCCCAGATACCGTGCCCAGACGGATCCGTCGACTCTCGTTGAGGCCTCTTGGAATCGACGGGTCACGTCGGCGTCCACGATACGGATCAGGTCGTACTCGTGAGTGCTCCAGAAATGCGTCTCTGGATTGTACACGGCGTAGAAGGACTTCCCACGAACCATGAGATCCTTGAATTGGTGCACACGCCAGGCCGGCCGTACCTCGGTGGTGCCCGACTTCAGGGCTCGCTCCTTGATCTCGTAGAAATCCATTTGACTCCTTATATGTCGTAGTTCTCCGCGAGGTAGAGCTGCATCTGATACCAGAGCTCAAGGCGGTTCTGGCTCGGGAACTCCCCCGACTCGTAGAACTCGGGAACGGACTTGAGAGGGAATATGCCCCCACGTCCGTGGGAATCGTACTGACGACTCATCCATCGGTCGATAGCCTTCCCGACCTTTTGATCGAGTTTATCGTCCAGCATGACGTCACAGTCCATGAAGTTGATTCCGAGGTTGTTGATCATCTCCCAGAAATAGGGAGCGGGGCCCTCGTCATCATCCAGCTCAAACGCCATACGATCGGCCAGCCCGAGAAGAACCTCGAGAACGTTGGCTGGACGCTTGAGAAATGCTGGTGAGAGCTCGCCGCCGTAGCGGTTCCGCCACTCACGACCGTCCATGTCCCGATTGCGGTCCATCATGGCGGAGTAGCGGAACTCGGTACGGTAGAGCTTCATCAGGAGGAAGTAGCTGTCAAACATGCTCGGCAGCTGGTTTTCGTCCTCCCCCAAGAATGAAACTAGGAAGTCGAAGTACTCGTCTTCCATCAGTGGGATCCTGAGTACGCGTCCCCAATGATCTCGAGGCGAATATCGTAGGGTAGATTGAAGTTACGGATCCACTTGACGGTGATCTCGTCCGACTGCATCTCGAGGTCAACGTTGCCGAGCCACTCGTCCACGTTGTCGATCGTGACCATGTCACCGTCGCAGAGGATGCGGTCCTCCGTGAAATACATCAGGTCGACCTGCTCGAAGTTGAAGATACCAATGTTGTACTCGTCCTCCGTGATCTCATGGATGGACTCGCCCTCGGCAACCTCCTCGTCTTCATCCTCTTCCTCGAAATCCTCTCCCATAATCTCGGAGAGGTCGTCCTCCATGGTGATGTTGAGATACTCGTCGTTGACGATCTCCTCGTACTCGTCCATCTCTTCCTCCGTGGGCTCTGTCCGGGCCTCTGCGGGCTCGGACGAAGTTTCTACAGCCTTCTCCTCAGGCTCCTTCTTCTCGCTCTTCAAGTCTTGTACGGCAAGAAATGTCGCCGTAAGACCGACGACGAGCGCCGGCAGTAGTTTCACTTGCGTCCCTTTCGTTTAGTTGCTCGACCGATGGCGAAACCGACCAGGATCAGAAATGCTACCTTCATCGAATTGCCACCCTGTCGATCTGGTCGTAGATAACGCCGTCGACGTTGAAGTCGAGGACGAACTTGGTGACCTCGCGTCCGAGGACCGGGTCGTAGTCGCGGTAGTTGAATACCTCGAAGTTGCCGAACTCGACGATGCCGTCACCGTCCTCGTTGTCGTACACCCAGCCGACCACGGAACCGGCAGACGTCGGAGGCAGGCCGAGGCCCTTGTACACATCATTCAGGAGCAGATATCCGCGAGTCCGCAGGATGTCGTTGGCGTAGTTCTCCTGAGCATGGAGGATCATAAGGCTGTAGTCCTCGTTCCCCTCCCAGGCTTTCGCGTTCTGGTCGAACACGACAGCATATGGTGAGACGCCGAGCTCGCGCATGAACTCCTCAGGCTTGAGCTGGAACTCACGCCCCGTCTCGTTGTAGTAGTCCATCTTTGCCTTGTCAAGGGCGTTGGCGTCAGCCTCGGCGAGAATACGCTCGGTCTCCTCCTTACCGAAGCCCTCCTCGATACGGTCCTTGTAGTTGCGGAAGGACTCCTCGAGACCGGCGTAGGCCATGGACAGACCCGCAATCCGGTGCGCAGAAATGCGGTGCGCCAGGATCAGAGAAATGGCGGAGACTGTACCGATGCTCAGGGGCAGGGCATAGTGCTTGACAAGGTGCTTCGTAAGGTTGCCCCAGGCACGGGCCTTGGCGATCTGAATCTCTCGCTTGTCGAACTTCTCCTCGTCCTCAGCCGCCTTGACTGTCGATAGCTCGTTCAGGTCCTCCCAGGTAACCTCGCCGACGCTCAGCGTCTGCTTGGCAGTGAGGACTGCGGTTGCCGTGAAGCCGGCGATCCCCAGTCCCGTCAGGATGGCGGGAGCGTGCTTGGAGACGATTAGAGCGCCCTTGCCGGCGAGGCGCGAAATAACAGTAAGACTCATGATGCGAAGTACTTCCTCTCGTTAAGGCTCTTGTAGACTGCGATTACCTGACCGTCACTCATGCGGTCAACCTTGGCGACCCACGCCGCCGATCCTCCGTATGCTTTGCGCAACTTAGCGCGCATCTGCTCGACGCTCATTTGTTGTTCCTTATGTCGTTGATGATTGCGGCGATAAGAATGGCATTGATGACCAACAGGCCCGCGAATGTGACCCAGACCGGAACGGACCCTAGGCCGGCGAGGATGAGAAGTAGAATGAATACAGTGAGAAAGATAGATGTGAGACTGTAGACCGTTGTCATCTCTTCGTCGTTCATCGGACGTCCTCCGGCTTCGGTAGATCGAGAATGTATCCATTGCGGGAACGGACAGCGCGTCCGCTTCGGAGATCCCGCCATCCCCAGTTCTCATCGGTGTACGACTGGGAAATGCCGGCCATGCCGTACAGGTCTCCCACGGTCGCCACGTCGTACTGGTCGCAGATGCTGATCAGGTGATTCAGGACATCCTCGGCCTCACTACGGGTTGCGAATATGATAGACTCGAGGTTGTGCTCCCGACGGTCCCTCTGAGTGTACGTCCGCTCGGTTGGAGTCTCACGACGTCCGTAAGTCCGATTGGAATATGAGGTGTAGGTCTTGTTGCTGCGAGACCGCTGAGGACCGCCGTCGCCTCCGAAGAGCAGCCGGTCGATCCCGGATGTGAAGATATCGCTCACGGCGTTCTTGACACTAGGTAGGGCAATATCCCAGAGAAGGTAGTTGGCCACCTCCTTGATGTCCTCGGCGAAGAACGCCTGAAGAGCCTGCTTGCCGAGACTGCCCTTGTCAATTCGCGCCGGAGTCTTGACGACCCTTTCGACGGCGGGCTTGGTCTTCCGTGAGTTGGAGGGGAAATCGCCCCTCACGGGTACGTTATCGGTCATGTTCGCTCCTTCTGATATGCGGGGCCCCAGGTCTCCCCAGGGCCCCGCTCGGGTTTCTCAGGCCTCGATCTGGTTAAATACGTCCGGCCGCTCCTTCTTGGCCTGGTCAAGGAGCGCCTTGGGCATAACGCCGTTGAAGAACTTGATACTCTTCTTCTCGTCTTCCAGCAGGCTCAGCACGAACTCGTCGTAGAAGATGCTGTCCTTGAAGCGGGCGAGGATCTCCGGCGACTTGCTGAATCGCTTGCCGTCAGACGACCGCTCACCGTAGGCCTTGTCAACGATGGTGCGGAAGTAGTCGAACAGCTTGAACTTGTCCTTCGTGGTCCAGTCCTCGGGCTTGCGAGACATGAACGCCTGAAGCGTGTCAGTGAACCCGCCGGGCTGCGACTGCTGCAGGTCAATCAGGTCCACCTTGTTCATGTGGAACCAGAGGGTCTCGGTGACCATGTCGCCGTCGAAGGTCTCGGCGCTGACGTTCATCTTGATCATGGATATACCTTTCAGTCCATCGAGTTGAGAGTAGTGGCTGCGAGCGACTTGGTCTGCTTGACAATATGGTCCCACGAGGTCTTCTCGTCGAACTTGTCGCTCTTCTGTATGACGCGCTTGACTGTCTTGCCGTTCTCGGTGAGGGTAACCACCACGGCCGCCTGAAGCTCCATCGTTCGTTCCTTTCTGAAAATGAGAAACCTAGAACCCGAGTTGGGTTCTAGGGGTGAGTGGGATCAGTCGTCGGTCTCTTCGACGAGCTCAGCGTCCACGACGTCGGCGTCCGATTCGATGGCGGCGGGAGCCTCGTCATCGCTGTCGCTGGAGTTAGCAAGGGCCTTCACCAGGACGAGGGCGGCGAAACCGGCTGCGGCGGGCAGCACGTAACGCGCACTCTTCTTGGCGACGGCACCGAGCTTGGTCCAGTTGACAGCGATGATGGGGGTCTCGTCTTCAACGGTCTCGGAGTGCTCGATGACGGTGGGAGCGGTGTTCTCGGACATGAGAGTTCCTTTCGAGTTGATGGGGTCTCATTATAGTGCGTGCAGAATTTGCGAAAGCCTATGCCCTCTGCTGGAGGGCACGGCGGTCTAGTTGGTCTGAGGTGTCTTCATGGAGTCGATGGTCTCAGCAAGGGTCTCGGCGTACTGTCGTCCGGCCTTGTCACCGACATATGTGCCCAGGACACTACTTCCGACGCCGTATATGGCGGTCAATACCACTCCGGCTGGAGGGCAGAGAGCGCCGACAACGGCACCGGCGGTAATGCTGGCGGATGTCGATGCGACAAGGGATACGACCTTGTATCCGGTGGTCTCTTTGAAACTCATGGTCATTCCTTTCTAGATGGGTCTCGTTATAGGCGGTGCTCCTTTCACGAAAGCTTGAACCACTTCTCAGTGGGCTCTACGACGAAATCAACGACCACGACGGCTTTCCCGTCGTCCGAGACCTGGGCGCCGTAGTGCACCTCGATCTGCCTCTGCTCATTCCATCCGAGCTGGTCGCCCAAGGAAATACCCTCGAGGCCGATTCCGGCGTAGAACTCGTTGAGGCTGACGCACATCTCTCGGAGGAGAGTGTAGTTGAGTTCATTGACGACGCGGTCGATCTTGTTGACAGTAGACTTGAAATAACGGCCGCTGTAGGCGTCGTAGAACAGGACGTCGCCCTCGCCACAAACCACAGCTGCGTCACGAGGATATGGGTCCATCTTGGACGCGGCATTCTGGGAGATCGTCTTCTCCTCAGGACCGAGTCGATCCTGTACAGAGGCGCGATAGCGGTCGTACACCTGCCGTGTACCCTCGTAAGCGAGGAGCAGGGACGACTCGCGCTTGACCGAGATGCTGTGAGCTCCGATGACACAAGAGCCCGTAGCCAATATGGCGATGGCCGGAGGAGCGTAGATCTTAGCGTAGATCTTGATTCGCTGCTCCTTGGTGAGGCGCTTGAAATCGTCAATATCCCATTCCTGCATCTGACGGTCCGCATGGACACTCAGAGCGACCGACGCCCCGAGGCCCAGCAGCGCCAGTCCCGTGAGGATATGGTGCGAGTTGCGTACGACGAAGTCCTGGGTAGCTTTGACGAATGTGAGGTTCATTTGCTCTCCCCTCCAATGTTGATGAGTGCTTTATACCACTCGTTCTCTTCGAGATTGTCCTCGCGTTCCCGAATGTAGTCTCGATACATCGTCTTTACGGAATCGCTCACGCTTCTCTGGATAGCATTGATAAGCATCTGCTTGGAGACTTCGGGGGCGACGTCAGCGGGGACCGTGAGTGTTACCTTTTGCGTGTTGGTGACGGGATCCGGATCGTGGAATTCCATCTCGATGTCTTCGGTGTTCATATGCGTTCCTTTCTATTGAGAAACCTAGAACCCGAGTTGGGTTCTAGGAGTGAGTCAGAGATTGTGATCGATGTGGGTAGGGGTGGTGAAATCCTTCTTCGAGACCTTGTAACGGGAGAGCACCCACTTGACGATGGCGTAGATTCCAACGCAGTAGATGACAGACTTGACAAGGTTCTCGACGAGGCGGGAGATCAGCATGATCGGTCCTTTCGGTCTATAGGTCTCATTATATGCCCTGCTGATTCTGCGAAATCCTAGAACCCGTGAAGGTTCTAGGCGTGAGAGTCACTTCTCGGTGGAGTTCTGTCTGAAGATCTTCTCGATCTCGGCCCAATCCTCTTCGAGATACTTCTCTACATTGTCGATCTCCTGGGCGGACGGAGTCGAGGTAGCCTTAAGGAGATGCCGCTGGTGGCGGACGGTCTTCTTGAGCTCCTTGATCTGCTGGCCTTGGGCGTAGACGGTGTACAGAAACATGACGAAGGAGATGGAACCGAATGCGATGAAGATGTTGGACATGATGCATTCCTTTCGTTAGGGGTCTCGTTATATACCTTGCAAAATCCGCGTTCCAATTTTCCCACCCGGGAATTTTTGGATTTCGAAAATTAGAACGTTTGCGAAAAACCTAGAACCCTTGTGGGGCTCTAGGCTTTCGCGTCTCAGATGCGGATCTTGGCGACGAATCCGAGTGCCTTGGAGGCGACAGGGAAGATCTGCTCAGCCTTCACGATGGCTAGGATTCCGAGAATGGAGCCAGCGGCGCCCACCACAGCATCGGGGCTGGGGCAGAAACGACGGTGTTTTGCGTCTTGAATCTGCTCAAGCTCCTTGATGCTGCGGAGAGCTTCGCGATAGGCTTCACTGTCGGGATCCATGCCGTCGATGAACGCGTAAGCCTCTTCGAGGGCCTTCTTGGTGTTCGGCTTGTTGTCGGACATGGTATTCCTTTCAAATGAGGGGTATCATTATAGACCATGTCGATCCCGCGGATCGTCAGACCTCGGAGACCTTCAGAGTGGCCGTGTCCTTCTTGGTCATGTCCTGAGCGGGGGTCTCCAGAGCGGCGTAGACCTCCTGGTTCTTGTGGTCCACATGGAGCACGCCGTCAACCTCGGGCTCGTAGTTCTTGGCCGCAAGGCCGAGCAGAGCGCCCAGGAAAGTGTCGAGAGCGGTGATGGTACCCACAACCGCCTCAGTGTGAGGGAAACCCCACAAACCCGCCAGGGCGAGATACAGGGTGGCGAGGGCAGGCAGCAGGATCTGAGCAATCCACTTCAGAGTGTTGTAGGTCTGATTCGACAGCGACATAGCGCTTGTCCTTTCTTCGGGTGTCAGGAAAATGGATCGGAAGCCGGTTCACGGCATCCATTACCTTTTCGGCAGTCCCGTTTCCGCCGAAAGTGTGGTAGGGCTGATACAGATACTTCTGTAAGTCCTCAAACTCATCGATGGTGATGTAACCACGGGACAGATATGCGGTTCCCATAGCCACGATCTGGTTGTGCGCTAGACCTAGCATCAGCTGCGTCTTGGCGTCATGCCTTTCCGCACGTTTCTGGAGATACGCCCAGAGACCAGTACTGGTGAGAACGGAGCCGAATATGGTGATCACCAGCTCCACAGTATGAGACATTTAGCCTCCGATAGAAACGATTGGGCGCACTCCGTACTTCTCGGTCCACTGGGCCCAAGTGACTCGACGCTGATCGCCGTAGTAAAGACCGAAGTAGTCCTTAGAGATCTGATCCCGGAGCCAGAAGGACTCGCCCGCGGTCGGAATCGGGTTGCCGACACGGAAATACGAGAACTGACGAGAGATGGGGCCAATAGTGTGGGTGTCGCCGTTGATGCGGTTGTGCACAAGATATGAGCCGAACATCTCGAACTCGGACGGAATGGTGAGTTGCGGGTACTCCCAGGTCCAGTCCTTCTCCGTGCGCTCCCAGGCATTCCCAGTGTTCTCGTAACCGTGCGGCTCCATAACAGGGAACGTTCGAAAGTCCGACATGGCGAATACCTGGGTGAGCGTGGAGAAACGTACCATACCGTTGGAATAGTCCCGTCGCATCTTGGACCCATTCCAGCCGTTTTCGCACCATCCAGACTCGCCGATATTGTCGATTCCGAGGTTACGGTCGCTCATGACCGTGATTCGGTGCTGATTCTCGCCATTCGGGTAGTCCAGCCATCTGTCGAAGTCGACGATGATCCACTTGCAGGAATTATCGTTGTACTGCCAGTAGTCCCCCAGCCACAAGCCGTCGAACGTACCGTTCCGAATGGCAGCCTTCTGGGCGGGCGTCATGACCCTGCCCAGGTTGTTGCCCCGAGTGATAACTCGTTTGAGATTCGGGTCGTTGTTGAAGGCGTTGAGAAAATCGTTCTTGTTGTTCAGAGTGATCTGCTTGGGTTGCATGACACTCTGAGCCCACTGAGCATACTGAGCACCAACCCTACCGCGGCAGTCCGTGACTTCAAAGTCGGCGTTCGTCTTGGCCCCCCTAGGAACCCGAATATAGGCGATGATGACTTCGAAGGTGTCGCTCGTCTGGGTAGGCTGAGGAACACCGCCGCCTGAAGTTCCCTGGATAACACGAGTGCCGGCGGAGCGAACGCTGGGTGTTTTGTCGACTCTGAGGACTATGGCATCGTAACGATCGCCGTCCGTAGCGCCCTCGGTGAGTGCGTAGACCTTGTTTGCGTCGTTCTCAATCCAGTGTCCCTTGAACCAGGCGCGACCAGACTGGACGATGATCTCTCGTCCAGAGCCCTTGGCAGCCTGGTACCCCCGACCCCAGTTCTGGAAAATACCGTCCGAGATGACTCCGTCGAACATGCGGCCGAAGTCATCAGCTGAGTACTTCCGGTCTCCATTGATGGAAACGAAGAATCCTGATTTCTCTGTCATGTGATGTTCAACCCCGGTTTCGACTTCTGAATATCGGACAAGGACGTGAACGTCGGGTAGAAGACGTCCCCTTCCGAGTCCGAGGATGTACGGATGTACTCGGTCACACGGGCGATGTCCTGCTGCCCGAACTCGTTCTGGATCTGCACGAAATCGCCCAGGAAGAAGTCCTCATTGTAAGTATACATAGACTGTTGGGCAGCCTCGCCAGAGAACATCTCAATAGGCATATGACGCCACAGCTCGGTATTGCACTGCTCGTGGATCTGGCGGTGGATCGATTTTGGATCTACTGTGCCAACGCCCTGGACCCCTGTCGCGGCCTGCGAGTACCCGTTGGTATGTTCGATTGACGGGTTCTGAAAATACCCTTCCCTCAGACCGAGTCCCTTGGTGCCAACGGTAACTGAGTTATTCTGCATCGCAGAGTCTCTGTTGTCGTCGAGATACTCTTTTTCGGTAATCAAATTTGTAGGCACCGTGAATTTCACAGCACCTGAGAATATCTTTGTACGCGTGCTGACCTTGGACTTGAAGTAGGTGGCCTTGGACAGGTTATCATACTTCGGGGAGAACACTACAGGGGGGCGTTCCCCTTGATTGAATGTTCGATTGACCCCGTTGTAGCTGTATCCATACCAGTAATATGGGTCTTCCCCGTTGTATTCGATGGCCCACCCGGACATCGTCAAATCGGTAAGGTTCTGGACGATCTTATACCAGGATCCCTCCATTGTGTACGGATCCTTAGTGTAATCGGGATAGTTCTTCCATTCTCTGGAGTAGTTCATAATTCGAACATCCGCGTCACTACTGACTTGGATGTTGCCGATGTCCAGGGAGGAAACGGGTCGACCCTTGCGAATTCCCTCGGGCAATTCGTCGACCGAATACCATCCGAAGCCTTGGACATGACGCTCGTGCGACGTGTCAATAAAGTCCCGCTGTTTGAACAGCAAATTGGTGTAATCCTTGATGACGTCCTTAACCCTACCGCGGGTTCGCTCGTGCTTGCATAGAAGCGTGCCGTCCCACATCGGATAGGGATGCATGACGCGTCGGTCCAATATAGACTCAAGACTGCGTCCGCTGACCGTCAACAGCGACTGTTTGCTGTACTCCGTGTTGAGCTCGACCTGCTCGATGATCATGAGCTTGTTTGTGCCCGTGGTATACAAGTAGTAGTCGAGTTGATAGATCTGAAGGTTCTCCAGGGTTCCAGGAACCGTGAGTTTGAAATCGCCGAAGCCGTGGAACCTCTCAGTCCAGATGATGGACTTGTAGTCCTCGCAGATATGTTGGAGGATCATGGCTTCATCAAAAACCGCAAGATACACGTCACACCCCCTGGAAGAGAACGTCGGTCGAGAAATATACGTCCGTGAGATTCGGATCATTCATGGCGATCTGGAACTCGTTGACGCCAGGCCTAAGCTTCAGCCAGTCCGAGTTACGGTCCAACGCCGCTATGAACTTGTCCTTACGTCCGCCACGATTTCGGATGATGGACTTGCGCCCTGTCCTGGAATTGACCGTGACGATGTCACCACCTACGATGGGATCGACCTTGTAGTACGTCTTGTCGAGAAATGCCCCGGTGAGTTTGAACTGGTCGCCAGAGAATGTCTCGGTCACCGTGATCGGAAGCTTGGCGCCGGGGCGGAACGTGAAGACCATGGTGAATCCTGTCTCTACATCGCCCTCATAGTTGATCGTGGCGGACAATAAACCACGGTCCTTGCTGAACTCCAGTGACGGAGACGGCTGGTCCATGAAGTCGAACTCGAAAGATGGGATCTCCCTGGACCATTCAAGGTTCTTGTCGATGCTGGTGTCTGCGTCATGCCAGTAAGCATCCGGACATAGGATGGAAATATTAATCTCCTGTTCCTTCGAGAATATGTCTGCCTCGACGGCCTCGACATACCCCTCGGTCTTGACCCTGCGCTTGTCTGTGTTGATATACACAGTCATGAGCTGCTTGATCTGGAACCAGGAGTATATGCGCTGCCTGCTGGTCTCGATGTCAGGCATGGGCAACGGCGCGAGTTTGATCTTGAGGTTCCTCATTCCCGCCCTCGCGCCGTTGAATATAGCCACATCCGTAAGAGCCAGTTCAGTCGTGTTGATCGAGGCCTTTGTAGCCGACAGGCCGTCAACGGATTTGACAGCTACGCCAATCCCCCAAGGATCCCTCAGAGGAAGAACGACGCGTTGCTGTCGGTACGTAAGAAACTCGATTGACTCAATCATAGCTCGTACATGGCTCCCTTCACCTGCTCGATCTGGTTGCGAGTCTGGCGGTAGATCTCCGCCTCGGACAGCGCCTTCGGCGAGTTGTTGTACTGGTTGAACACGAGACTTGTGCCCTGGTTGTACGTCTCGCTGGCGGCGGTGTCATTCGACTTCACAGGAGTGCTAGTGACGACTCGTCCAGCGAGCTGAGCGGTTGCCGTCGATGTGAGAGTGGTAGCAATCTCCTCCTGTGGGAGGATTTCATCGAGACGACCAGCTTGCTCCTCGACCTGCGAGAGGTCCAGAACCGGCTTGATCGTCGGATCAGCATTCTCTCCGAACGCGTTGTTCCAAATATCCTTCGTGTTACCGAAGCCCTTGGAGAGCGCATCGACGGTGTCAGTGGCCATGGTGCTGGCCGCCGCAATGCCCTGCTCGGTGTTGTCGGTGATACCGTTCGCAAGACCCTGCATCAAGAAGTCACCGATCTCGTACATCACCCTCGAAGGAGAATGAATGCCGAACGCCGCTTTAACCTTCGAAACAACGGTGCTACCCATGCTCGTGACCGCACTGGCGATGGAGGAGAGCTTTTCGGTGATCGCATTCTTGAGGCCGTTGACCAGCTGAATACCAGCGTTCTTCATCTGCGCAACACCCGTGGATACGAGCGTCTTGATGCCGGTGCCGATACCCCTCACGATGGCCATGATGAGTCGTGTGCCCGCCTGGGCCATCGCTTCGGAGTTGTTCTCGATCGCGTCTGCAAGTCCGTTGATGAACTTGATGACGGTCTTGGCCGCTGCATCGGTGATCCGCGGCATCTCGTCGCCGAGACTGGTGATGAAGGCCACGATACAGTCCGTAGCCTTCTGACCGATCTCGGGGATCTTCTGACTCAACCCATCCAAGAAGGATATGAGCACATCCGAACCTCTCTGGACCAACTGCGGCATGTTATCGATGAGAGCCTGCGACAAGGTCAGGATCAAGAATATAGCACAGTCGATCAAGGCCTGGGCGTTGTCGTATATGACCTGGATGATCGCTAGAAGGATCGTGGTCATGAGTTGAACGAACGTCGGGATGGACTCGATCATGGCCTGAGCACCAGACGTCAGGATAAGCTTGAGATACTCGACGATGGTGCCGGAGTTATCGATGAGGACTTGCATGAAGTTGATGAAGCCCTCGCCGAGAGCCGTACCCATCGCGGGCATTCTCTCGATGAAGCCGTCGACCGCAGCGAGGAATGTCTGAACGCCGTCGGCTCCCGAGGTCGACAGGTTCGCAATGGCATCAACCAGCTTTGCGATACCCTCGGTCGCCAGGCCGACGCCCATCCCGATCATCAGGATAGCACCGCCCAGTGCGAGTAGACCGACTGCGGCGAACTCAGCAACATATCCGACGGCTACCAGAGCAGCCAGACCCAGCGCCATGATGGCGATACCCTTGCCGGCCGTAGCCCAGTCCATCTCGCCCAGCATCCTCATTACAGGTGCCAGGAGAGCAAGCGCCGCTACCGTCACGAAGAGACCCGCCGCACCAGCGAGGCTTCCGCCACCGATGGAGCTGATCCCCACGAGAACGGCCAGGGCCGCTGACATCATGACCAGACCCTTGAGGTAGTCGCCCCATGGCATGGAGGCGAAGCTCTCAATATCGCTGGCGATGAGTTTAAGCGTCGCCGCCAGGACCAGGATCGTTAGAGCTCCGACAAGAGACTTGCCGCCGGAGAGCTTGTCGCTTCCGAGCCTCTCGACAGTGAACGTCAAGGACGCCAGGCAAATATCCATAGCGATGATGCCCTTGATCGTGTCGCCCCAAGACAACTCACCGATCTCGGTTAGGACTTTCGCAATTTGTCGCATGGTAAATGCCAGCGCAAGGAATGCGAATGCCGAGGCCTTCTTGATCTTGACGGTACCCATCTGAGACATCATGGTCATCATCTTCATGATAAGACCAAGTGCCAGAACACCCTGTGTCAGGTCAGACAGACTCATCTCACCAAGCGGTTTGACCGCATAGGCAAGGAGCATAACGCCGATACCCAGCGGAATTGCCGTGAGGGCGAATGCCAGGATATCCTTGTTCTTCTTGGTGGTTGTGTCGGCCACCATCATCAGCATCTTTATGACTGCGAAGAGCCCAAGAGTCCCCTTGAGAATATCATCCCAGTCCATGGTGCCGATGTTGTTCAGCGCCTTGCCCAGTAAGAGTGCGACTCCGGCCAATACGACCAGCGCCAGCATTCGCTTAGCGAGCCCCTTCGTGTCCTTGCCTTCACCGGCGCTGGACAGCTCGTCCTCCGCCTTCTTGAGCATGTTGAACATGAAATATAGAGCAGCACCAGCAGCCACAATCTTGCCGGCGGGGATCTGGGCAACGACCCAGAGTGCAGCAGCCAGAACGAGAACGGCGCCAGCGAGAATAAGGACGGTGGTGGCCTTGACCTTGGCGGTCGTAGCCTCCATTGATTCCTTGAACCCGTCGATGACGTCCTTGACACTGCCGAGAATTCCAGCGAAGTTGGATCCGGCTTTGCCCCACTCTTTGAAGGTGTTGATAACATTCCGGGCAATTGCGAGGAATGTAACCAGAGCGCCCGTCTTGAGGATGGCGTCGAATATGCCTCCGTAGTCGCCGTTGTCGGCCATGTTCTTGAGCTCAGCAAATGCGCCCTTGAACGGCTCGATGAGAGCCTTGGCGGCGATGACGGCGTAGTGGCCAACGGTGGACAGAACCTTGCCGATACCGCGAATAAGCTTGACGAAGTTATGCCACCCGGACGTAGCCTTGTCTTTGAGCTCAAGGTTGGCGATGAACTCCTTGGTGGTACTCCAGCCGTACTTGACAGACTCGGCGTACTCACCCATGAGCGTCTTGAGGTCGCTGAATGCCTTATGGAACGGTTTGGTGTCGAAGTCGAAGTTCAGAGTCGCCAGATTCTTGAGAACACCCCAGACACCAGCTCCAAACGACGAAAGAATACCGCCGAGGGACGACAGCCAAGCAATATCGGGCCCGTTCTGCATGGCCTCAGCCCACTCACTGAACTTGGTGGACACTTCGTCGTAGAGTGCGGCCAGTCGCTCCATCTTGGGAGTCAACCAGTCGCTGACGACGATGGCCTGCTTGTTGATGCACTCAGTCAACCAGATGATGAAGCTGGTGAGCTTGTCGATAGCCGGAATAAGATGGTCAGCCAGGTGCTGCCCCCAGAAATATGACTTCTTGTAGGCGGACTCGAACAGGTCGACGATCTTGTTCTTGAGCTTGGTGAACTTGGACTCGTTCGCTTCGGCAGTCTCGCCAGCCTCCTCGGTGGAATCGCTGGTGATACCGAGCGCCTGACCGACCTCCTGGGCGCTCTCCTTGAGTTCCCGGAATGGTCCGACGATAGCCTCCTTGATTCCGGAGCCTGCAGACCTCAAAGCCTCCCACAGGTTATCCCAGGCCTCCTTGAGGCGCCTGAGACTAGGCGTGATCTCGTCATGGAACCCCTCGGAGAAGTTGCCCCAGATACGCTTCAGTCCGTTGCCAGTCCAGATGAGGGCCTTGATGACGTTCTCGGCGACATTCAGGCTCTCATACCAAGCTTGAACGGCCTCGACGCTCTCTAGGAGACTCCAAGACCAACCCGCGGTGTGACCACGGAGGTTGGAAATGATGGCTCCTAGTCCCTTGAGTGCTCCACCAGCAATCCATCCGATTACCTTGGCGAAGTCAGTGAGAACCAGTACACCTATTTTGACGATTCGGAAGAACGCCTCGAAGTAGTTGCCGATCGACTCAACTGTGGCCTCACTGGGGACCAACTTAGCCATGAAGTTGGCGAATGCCTCAGACATCGCGTACAGACCCTCGGCAGATGGACCGCCGAAGACCTGCGAGAACGCCTGACCGATGCGCTGTAAAGGATCCCACATGGCGTGGAACAGGGAGGCGAGGCCCTCGAGGACCTTCTGCCTACCGCCGAGGTCAGCCCATCCCTGGAGAAGGGCGTTCCTGGCGTTGCCCATCTGAGTGATAACACCACTCGGGCCCGTGAGGAACGCGCCGACCTTGGTCCACAGCTCCTTGGCCTGCTCGAAGTCGCCGAAGATGATTCGGAATGACTGAGACCAGGATGAACCGAGCTCCTCGCCGATGACGCCCATCAACTGAGAGAACGTCTTGATATCCTGAGCCGCAGACATACCGGTCTTGGCCAGTTCCTGGATCTGAGCAACCTGCTCCTCGGTGTAGCCCATGGAGAGAAGCTGCTCGTCGGTGTACTCACCGGCCATCTGCTTCAGAGTCTCCATCATGATCTCCTGGGTCAGCCATCCCTCCTGCAGGGAGAGCCTGAACGACCCGTTCTTGGCGATCATCTCGTCGACGCTCTTGCCGTGGACCTTGGCTGTCTGAATCAGCTGGTCCTGGAACTGCTTGGTGGCGATACCGGCGTTCTCCAGGGACATCCAGTCCTGAAGCTTCACTGTTCCCGCAGCCATGGCCTGCGAAAGCTGGTACATAGCCCTCGAGGTGGACTCGGAGTTGGCACCAGCGACGGCGGCCCAGTTTGCCAAACCCTTAATCGACGCGACCGAGTCGTCTAGTCCAATACCGGCAGCGGTGAACTTACCGATGTTGGACGTCATCTCACCGAAGTTATAGATGGTCTGGTCCGCGTAAGTGTTCAGCTGGTCCAGAGCCGCGTTAACAGTCTGGATCGTCTCGCCCTTCTGGGCAGTGTTGGCGAGAATGGTCTGAACGGAGTTGAGCTGGAGCTCGTACTCCTTCATACCGTCGATAAGGGGCTGAACCGTGAAGCTCGAGAGCATCGAGGAGCCGATTTCGGCGATCTTCCCGCCGATGCTGGCGAGTGCGCCGAAGGCAATCGACTGGAGAGCCGAGAATTTGCTCGTAGTCTCGGCAATACCCGCCTGGGCCTCCGAGAAATTAAGGTTCTTGGCGGCTGCGGAGACCTGATTGATCCCTTCAACGCCGCCTCGGAATGCCAATCCCTCCTCGAGCTTCTTGACTCCGTTGAGGGAGTCCTGAACCCCGTTCATGAATTGGCCGTTGTTGAACTTAAGAGCGACTACCCGCTCCTCGATTGACGCCACTAGCCTCTCACCGCGCTTTCAAGCTGCTTGACGATGCTGTCGAATATAGGCCTGAGCGCCGGATTTATATAATCCACGCCCTGGACATAGCCACCGGTCCTGGTGCCATGCCCGTATTGCAATATGACTGCGATCGGGACACCCTGCTCCACGTGGGAGTTGTTCCAGACCAGCGAGACTCGGTTTCTGCTCCGCTTGATCTCGTAAGACCAGCTGGATGCAGTATAACCGGACCTGACCGGAGTAGCAGCAGCTAGCGCAGCCACCCCGGCCTGTCCGCAGTCGTCGAGGAAATCGAAGAAGCGGCCCTCTTTGAGTCTCTCGAGCCACTTCCCTGTGTCCATCCTCGAATCCATCTCCAGCGTAAATGCTGGACTCATGCGGCCCTCTCACAGGCGGCTGCGATACCTGACACGATGGCACCCATCGCTCCTCGAGACCATCCCGTCTTGAGCTGGTCGGCGTCGGCGGGAATATGCGCAACTGTCGGGAGACCTGAAGCCTTCAGGGCATCCCATGTGGTCTGTGGCGCATTGAACTCCATGGACAGAATATCGCAGACCTTCCCCGCGAGGAAGTTCGGATACCATTCCTTGGTTGTGTCCGAGGCGTACGCATACCCCCAGGTCTTGAACCCGCGTGCTCGCATCCCGTCAAACGCCCACTTGGAGTCCCCGTATGACTTGAGTATGACCTTCTGTTCCATACCCTTGAACATGTCACAAACGGCCTGCCACTCGCCCAACTTATGCTTCGGATCAAAGACGATGACGTGACTCTTGGAGTATGTGTCCATCAGCCAATCGATCGTCGCCGGCATGTACTGGGTCTTCGACGCCGCGGCCTTGATCTCCGCCCAGGTGTACTCGTCGGCGTTCTTGGTCAGAGCCGGGACGAGGCGCGATAGGCTCTTGTCGTGACAGCCGAACCAGACACCGTCCTTGCTCCGGGCAGCCGAGAATTCCAGCGCGTGGGCGTGGTAGTCGACCGCCTGGGTATATCCGATCTCTGTGTGCTCGGGCCAGGACTGGGATCCTCCACGGTGCCCCACGATGAAATGCGGAATCGTGAGGAGTTCCGCAATCGTCTTGGCGCCCTCGGGAATTGCTCGCATCGTGACTGTCGGAGTCTCCCGAGTACCGTCCCACACGTTAACGCCGATCCTCGATCCGTCGGCGAGAGTCGGATCGAGCGAATCGTTCTGTTCCTGAAGCCGGACGTCGACGCCGAAGAGGGCGCACACGCCGGTTTCGCTTGGCGGAACGTACGGCGACTGAGCGTATCCGACGACGATCGACGACCAGGACATCTTTGTGTCCTTGCCCCAGGCACCGTTGGTTACCGACTCGACGTTGGCCGAGAACGTCGACACCGGATTGGTGTTTACGTCGTGCTGCACGAACCCTGTGAGCTGAGGAAATGGCCCGTTCTTCCAGCCATCAGCGCTCTCAGCCGGTGTACCCGGGACCAGGCTCTTGACCTTGGTTCCGTCAAATACCATAAGCGCCGCAACGTGTCGCCCGTTGTGGGCCGGGTCCGGAGACTTCCAAACCACGTTCTGGGTATCGGAAGGATCAGCAACCATTTTGACGGCTACGGTGCAAGAGCGGAGCTTGGCGCTCGTGGCGTACTTCCCGGTCCATCCCGCCGGTGTGCAATCCTGCATGGTGCCGTACTGACCGCCCACTACGAGCAGCGCCCAGTCCCCAACAGCTGACGGAACGCTAAGCTTCTCGTCCTGGTTCTTAGAGACCGCGATACCCTTCATGGGAGACGCCATGATCAGACCTTTCGTACGATTACTGTATTCGGAGGAGTACCAGCGGGAACCTGCTCCTCACGACCGAGGATCAGGACATTCCCGTTACCGCCACCTCCGCCGCCAGCTGGACGATTAGTCTTGATGGACACGTCGACTACACTGTCCTCAGCCAGAGTGACCGTCTTGGTGGCACTCCACCCCTGGTCATCCAGGAAAAGACGAGCGTTAGTGCTTCGGAAGAACCACACCATACCGTCGATCTTGCCGTTCTCGCCGGCAGTGTCGACATAGGTGGGTCCGTCATCAGGATCGACCGTCAGCGTGGCGAATGGAGGAATGGCCCCCTTGACGTGACAGTAAGGCACGGCAGCCTCACTTCTTCTCGTCGAGCTTCGTGTTGATCTCGTTGAGAGCCTTCAGGATCTGGTCCTCCTTGTAGGAGACATCCTTCAGCCAGCCGACGATAGGACCATCGAAACGACGACCGGCGATGCCGGCACCAGTCTGGTCGGAGACCTCGACAAGGCGGTCCTTGATCTCAGAAAGCAGATCGGTTGCGTATGACACTTCGAGTTCCTCTCCGCCGTCGCTCGTGCCCTGAGACGGACGGCCTTTGTTGTACCAGTAGCGGCATGCATCGGAGAAAGGCACGCCGTACGCTTCGTAGGACCCATACATGGTCCCGGAATTGTAGCGAGACCCCACGCGACGAAGGTCCTCGTAGGAATCGCCCTCAGCCTCGATGAGACCCTTGAGTATGGAGCAGCCAACCTCGGCCGACTTCTGCGGATCCCACCAGGCTCGGTCAGGATCGTTGATGAAGTACCCGTTGTAGGTGACCTGAAGTGGGCCGACGCCGTTCGAGGTGCCCCACTCAGAGACGATGGGCCAGAAATAGTTCTTGAAGTTGTGCTCTGTGACCTCGCCCCAGCCCGAGCAGGCGCCTCCGGCGTCGTGGCCGTAGATGTTGGCGCCCTCCTCGCCGGTCTCCACCTTGAGGCAGCCGAGAGCAGCCCACCAGGGACACCCGACAGCATCAGCGGCCCGAAGAACGGCCTGCTGAATGGAGGTTCCGGAGGAAGACTCAGCGTGCGAGGGAGCCGAGCCGCCGTGGTTGTCCCGTCGACGAAGACAGTGGGTCCACGATGCAGACTGAGTGTACGGGTGATCGTTGTAGTAAATGGAACGGACCTCGCTACCGGTCTGATCCCCCATGTACCCGTCAATGCTTCCATCCTCGGCGATCCATGCCTCAGACAGGACTGTCGGATTGAGGGCGGTCACCATGGCAACATGGCCTTTACCGCCGGAATCTGCCTCGGACAAGACAATGTCGCCAACCTCGAATCCTCCGTCGGGCTCGTTGCCCGTCCAGGAATCCGAAATGTCGGCGAAGTTGCGCTGGAGACACTCCTCCCGAAGGGACCCGGTCCAGGTCGACCGGGGGAAGTAGCCGGCAGTGAAGGGCTCACCCCACTCATGGTGAGCCGCGAGGTTGTAACAGCCCGCAACAAGGGCCGAGCAATCGGCGTTGGCAGGCGGATTGATGAGCCAGCCGTCCCAGTCGGACCGATCGTAGAAGGTCCAGCGATCGGGCTGCGAGTAACCGACATCCGCGACGTCGGCGTAGTACCTGGCGCAGGATGCTGCGTATTGAGATACAGTCATTTTGACCTTTTTCAGCCGTTGGAGTTCTCGATAGGGGCGAAGACCGTTGGGACGATCCGTTTTCCCTCAGCCTTGATCCACATGACTACCGTGTTGTTGGGACGAACCTCAATAGTGGATCCGTCGATGGTCCCGTCGCCCTTCGGAAGCGGGAAGCAGGTTCGGGTCTTCACCTGGAATGCCGCCGGGATGTCAACGAGTCGACGTTCAGCGTTGATGGGACCGCCGAAGTTGGCGCCCTGCCAGCCGTCTCCCTTGATTCGGATGTAGACAGTACCAGCCATAACCCGATACTGGTAGGAGCCCGCACCTTCGCCGGAGGTGATCTCTTTCCATCCGGTGTCGAACGTCCCGTATCCGGAAGCAGCCCTGGAGTTGAACCAGACAACCTTATCCGGCATAGACTCCTTGAGGTCGATCACCTTCTGGTCTGAGGTGCCGTCCTTGCGGACGACCCTGAGAAGGGCCTTGGAGCCCTCGTAGAAGGCGACATCCAGCTCGAAGTTGGGATCCGCCCCCAGAGTGATCGAGGCGTCAGTGACCCCATTGGTGGGGGAGATGTAGACGGTGCTGAACGGACTGGACTCTCCCCGAACCTTGGTATGGAGGAGAGGAGTAACACCGGGCATGTTAACCTCTTGACTTGTACTTGGCCCGTCTCGCCGCGTTCAGAGCCTGATTCTGTCGAAGCGTTGCGGCGGTCGACATCTTCTTGTCGGGTTGGTTCTTGACATTGCACACTCGAATGAGTGTGAGAAGTCGATGAAGGTGCCAGTGCTGGCACTCGAACGGAATCTGGAGAGCGACCATCCAATAGTAGACCAGCTCTGACGTGATAACGTTACGAGCAGGGCTCGAACCCTCGGACTCCACGAATGTGGTTGCCGTCATCGAGTCCTCGATGTACTCTCGGATTCGTTTCACGTTGTCCATGGACAAGTGCGAGTAGACGACGGGGTCGACGTCATTCAGAGTCATGCATTTGATGTAGTCCAGGACCTGCTCTTCGGTAAGTTTCTCGTTGCCGATGTACGGGATGTGCCATTTGGACTCCCATTTTGACAGAGCTACGAGACTGTGCTCGAGCTCGAGGTCACCCTCGAATCCATTGATGAACTCGTTACGATCCTCGTCATAGAGCTCATCCCCGACGACGCGAATCGTCAGCATTCGTTCCTCCCTGGGGTCACCACGGACCCCGGAGCGTATCACGGGGTCCGTGGGAGTTGTCAGCCAGCAGCCTTGACTGCGGCGATGACCTCGTCGGGGGTCGGGAGCTTGGCGTCGTTAGCGCCGTCGCCCCAGATCAGCTTCTCGATGGCGGTCATGCCGTTCTTGCCGATGACGCTGGAGTCGAGGGTGACGACACAGGTCGGCTTGTGGTCGGTAACATTCACCGGTGTGCCCTTGAAGGACCACGAGAAGGTGATCGCCTCAGGGGAGTCGTTGATCGTACCGTAGGACCGCTCCGAGGGGGAGGCGGCCAGACCATACAGAAGGTGCAGCTTGTAGCCGTAGTTGTTCTTCTGCTGGTCGTTGCCCTTGATGGTGCGGTAAGCCAGCCCGAAGGAGGAGCGCTCCTGCTGACCAATGACGACCTTGTCGACGATTGCCGAGCCGTCACACTGGAGCCACTCATCCGGGTAGGTGTAGGCCTCGATCTTGCCCTCGAACGTCTCCGCCGAGGTCAGAGAGAGGTACTTAATGTTGTCCGCGTACAGGTCGGTCTGCTCCGCACCAGACGGGGTCTCAGTCACATTGGTGAGACCCGACCAGGCGACGCCCTTGCTGTAAGCGCCAGTCGCGGGATTGACGGGGAAGAGGACCCCACGGTCCACACCAGTCTCATAGAACTTCTTGCCCGTCTCGTCCCATGTGAGGACTGCCATCTATACTCCTTGGTAGATGTTGAACACGTCGTGATGAAGGTTGTGCGAGACGAAGTGCCTCTCGAAGGTGGACATAGGCATGTCGGCCAGGACGTCCAGTACCGGCTCATCGGGATTCCTACTGATGAGGGTGACCGAATAACGCGGCGTGTACATCCAATTGGTGTTGTCCCCGAACTTCGAGTCGGCTCGACTCCGTTCGTACACGATGCACGGGTAGGTGAGCTGGACGGACTCCGGGGGTTGGAAGTAGACGTTCCTAGAGCCCAGCGCTTCGACGAGTTTCTGATGGAACTCAAGGCGTTGGGCCATTGTACACCTCTCCGAGGTTGAGGATGAGACGGGGGCGGCGGACCTCCACGTTTGTGACGACCCAGCGCGCCCCCATCCATCTCACATACTTGATGGCGAAGAAGTTCTCCTCGGCGTAAGAGTCGGCCAAGATGGAGATCTCATTGTTGAGTCGGAGATTCTGGAGAACCTTCGGCTCGCTGTCGTACTGCTTCTGGGAACGGTTCACGTCCCCGTAGTACTCCCTCTCCGTGATCTTGTCCTCGAACACTCCCGGCGATGTCTCGACAGCGTGTCCGTAACCTATGCTTCCGAAGAATCTTGCCATTTTGACCGGATCAGGCCGTAGCCTTCTCGATGACGATCGCGGACTTGTACTTCGTCAGCGAGCCCGAGCAACGAGCCTCCAGCAGGTACTTCTGCTGGTTGAAGTCGATGTCGAACTGCTCGAAGAAGGAGGTCTCGCCGCCCTTGTCCGCACCCAGGGTGTAGTCCTGCATGTTGACGATGATTCCGAGCAGGTTCTGGGTCTTGCCGGCAACCTCGCGCTTGGCGCCCTCCATGACCTCAACCTCGATGACATCCGAGACGTTCAGGGCGTTGGCAACGGCCTGCTTGGTCTCGTAGATGTAGCGCTTGTTGATGTCCTTGATCTCGAGCATGTCGCACACGAATGCGTTCGTGGTAAACAGGACCGGCATACCGGAGCCCTTGTAGAACTTCCGGGACCGACGGACGATGTCAATGACATCCTCGGTCTTGGCGTCCTTGTCGACAAGAACCTTGTGGGAGAACAGCTCGTCATCCTTCCAGATCGGACGGATGTTGCTCTCCTTGATCTTGTCGGGGTTGGACACCTCACGGCCGTCACCAATCAGGACGGCGCGTGCGAGCTCCTCCTCGAGGGCCAGGCGAAGGTTCTGCTGCATCCAGGCAACGACGTTGAACGTGGTGATGTCGAGGACATCGTCACGGTCAATCTTCGTCTTGTTGTAAACGGTCGTCGGCTCGGTCTTCCGGTTGGCGACCTCGTAGACGACGTCCTTCTTGCGGCTGGCCTTGACATAACCCTTGGCCCGCAGGTCGTCAGCGGTCAGGTTGGACCACTGGGTCTTGACGCGGGAGAAGGGGGAGTGCTTGGCGCCCTGGAGAACCTTGGAAACCCAAGAGTTCTCGCGCATGATGCGTTGGGGCTCCGGGTCCAGGTTGGTGGCGTCCGGGAACAGCAGCTCCGGGTTCTTGATACCGTAGTCCGCGGCGTGCGCCAGGACAGCGGTGCGGAGCGTCATGCCGGGCTGACGAGCCTCAGCAAAGATCTGCTCCTCATCGGCGTGAGAGAGGTGCGGGCCCATGTGGTTACGAGCGTCGCCCTCGAAGATGTTGGAATGCATCAGAGTATCACCCCCGGAGTCGCCGTGCTCGGCGTCCTCATCGTAGTCTTCGTCATAGTCCTCATCGAACTCTTCGTCCTCGTCGAAGTCCTCATCCTCGGAATCAACGTCACCGCTGATCTCCTCAATAAGGGCTGCAACTGCCAGACGCTGGTCATCGTCGAGGGTCTCGAGGACATCGGCGACCGTGAGGTCGTCCTCGTCGTAAACCTCGTCTTCGTCCATGGATTCTGTGTCCTCCGTTGTTTCTCCGGAATCGTGCGAGAGCGTGAGACCGGAATAAATGACGGCCTCATCCTCGGACTCGGTCCATGAACCATCCGAGTGCTCAAGAGCAACGTTGTCGATCAAAGCTCCCGGGTTGGCCCCAGACAGGACCATGGAAACCTCGACGATGTTGCCGTGAATAACGTCACCACCTCGCTGGTCGAGGCGGTTGGCGTAGATCGAGAGAGCCTTGACGTCGCCGTGCTTAACGAGCTCCTTGGCGTTATCCGCACCAGGAGTGTCGTTGAACGCGCAGTAGGCGTAAACACCCTCATCCCGATTCTCGAGCAGTGCATGCCCGAGAACATTGTCGACGGCGTTGTGCCCATGCTGCCATACAAGCGGCACGCGCTGGCCGTCATTCTCCTTGAACGCATTATGCTTGATAGTGCGCCCGTCGGAGCAGGTCAGGTCGTTCTTAGTGGCCCAGCCACTGAAGTCGAACTTCATCCTTCTCCTCTGACTTGGCTCATCGGCATGCTGAGCACTGACTGAACATCAGGACCACCCGGGCCCGAAATATCCCCCTCGCCGTCCAGGGAGGTGTCACCCATCTGCGGGTTGATGTTCGGGTTCTGCAACTGATCCGCCTGCTCGTTCGGGGACGGTGGAAGACCAATCCTCGTACGGGCCTCGTTTGGCGTGATGACCTGGTCCCTGAGCATGGTGTCCAGGGACGTGACGATCTGGCTCGGAGGAACGTTCTTGAACGGGTCGCGGATGTACTGAACGGCCTGCCCCTGGGTGCGCGCAGTCTTCGTGAGGAAGGCCTTGCTCATCCCGTCGGCGAGCGCCGATAGTACAGGCTCCACAGCCCGGTTCCAATAGTGCGTCCAGACGATCTCCGTCGCAGTACCCTTGAAGACGTCCTCCGAAATACCCAGTCGACTCATGAGCTCGGCGGTGAGGAACTTGATCTGATCGAGCAGGTTGTTCTCCGCCGGGCGGTTCAGCTGAGTGATCTTCTCAGAACCGTCTGTGTAGGCGATCCCATGACCACCCTTGCCTAGCTGGTCCTCGATAGACTGAATGCGGTTCTCCGCCCGCTGGCGCATGGCTTCGGTCTTGACGACGTAGGGGAGCTGGATGATGATGTCCAGCTTGCCGGTGTACGTCTTCTCGTCGGCCAGGTCCAGCATGGAGAGCTTGCGGCTCAGTCGCTTGAGGGTCGAGTTCGGCTTGTTCATCACCTCATAGAGAGGATTCTCAATGATGGCGACGGTGCGCTTCGGCAGGATCACCCGCTCCTTGGTAGAGCGAGCCTGGTTGTAGACCTCAACCTCGACCTGCTCGGGGAACCACTGTGTGATCCGCCCAACTCGCAGTTGTTTGATGTCGAAGCTGTTGTTGGTCCTCGGATCCAGGTCCGACTCGACCGGAACGATTGCGATGACACCCTCGTCGAACAGGGACAGCACGGCATCCTGGATGAAGGCCCGGCCGCTCTGATCGATGTTGGGTTCCAGCATCAGGCAGTCGTTCAGGGCTGACCGCCGAACGCCAACAAACGTTCCATTTTGAGCTGTGTCGACATGTCGGATCGGCGTGGCGGACACGTCGATGGCGATCATGTTGAACAGCGACGAGATGATCGACTTGTCGGCCGTCCATCCGAGCGCGAGCCGGTCGGCCCGTACGCTGTAGGAAGGACCGAGGTTTGATCGGTCGACGTCCCTGCCAGTGAAGGCGTTGTAGGCGTGCTGTAGTCTATCTCGCAGTCCTATGTCCTTCACCTCCTAGTCGAACATGTCCTTGTTGAGTTTGTAAGCGACCCAGGCGTCCATCAGGGCGGCGACTGAGTCGATCTTGTTCTCCCGTCGGGCCTTCAGGAGCTTGCGGTTCCCGTTGGTGTCCTCCAGGGTGATGGCGTTCCCCATCGTGAAGGTCATCATGGACTGGTCGAAGAGGAGCTTTCGATCCTCCGCCATGTCCTTGATCTCGCCGAGGGGCACAGACTCAGTCCGGGCTCCCTGGATCACCTTCTCGATGCCGAACGGTCCGTTCTCGTTCTCCCAGCGAGTCACGAACTCTTTGGCGTTGTATGGGTCGAAACCCAGACAGCGCACGTCGTACTCGCAATCAGTGATGAACGCTTCAAGATCTTCGTAGACGTTCATCATGTCAAGAACCGTACCCTCGAGCACCATGAGCGAGCCCTCCTGTAGGAATTCCTCGTACTTCTGACGAGTGGCTCCCGGGAGGCGCAGCATGGTGCGCTCGGAAATGTAGCAGCGCGTCTTGACGCCAAACCTGCCCCGGCTGAGGGGGAACAAGAATGTAAAGGCGGTGAAGTCATCGCCCTGCGACAGGTCGACGCCGATGGAACAAGGCATACCCCAGAAGTCCTGACGGTTGTGCCGCAGGGTCTCTTCGTAGGTGAAGAAGTATGTGTACCCCTCCATGGGAATGCCGAACCTCTTGGCCAGGATGTCGTTCCTAGCCGCCGGCACGTGCTCCGCCCGTTCGACGTCGCGCTGATATGTCTCGTAGGAGACGGTGGCCCCGAGGTTAGGCTGGGCCTTCAACCAGGTAGACGGATCCCCGACCTCCTTGAGGTCGTCGAGCCTGTAGTAGAAGATGGAAGTATGGGGATCCGAGTACTCCCCTCGAAGAATGTTGAGGAGCTCCATCTTCATGTTGTCGCCGGCCGAGTTCCTGACGGTGCCCTCCGAGGACACTGCCAGAATAAGCCAGTCGTCGACCTTGGACGCGCCCTGCTCGATGGCGCCGACCACGTCCTCACGAATATCGCCCGAGAGCCACTCGTCCACCGTGTTCATCTTGGTGCGAAGGCCCTGGAGTTTATCGATTGACATAGGTCGAACCTCGAGCAGGCTGTTGGTCATGAAGTTCTCGATCCCCTTCTTGGTGGGGACAAGCTTCTGCCTAAGCGCGCGGCTGCCGGTCGTGTTCTGGAGAGACCCCTGAGTCATGAAATCGAATAGGGGTCCCTTGGCCCTTGTGATGGCAGTGCGGAAGGGCTGCATGACCTCCTCGGCCTGCTTCATCGTCGGCGCGGTCGTTACCTGGTGAGTGGTCGACGTGTCGATCGTGAGGAAGTAGGCTTGAAGGAGGGTTTCATACAGAGACTTCGCTCCGCCTCGAGCGACAATGATGTACTGCTTGTTGATGAGGCGTTGCTTCACCCGGCGCTTCTCGAAGTGGCCGCCAGCCGTCGCCTTGTTAGGGACGTAGACTGATCGCTCGGTGAAGATCCACCATCCGAAGATCTGTTCAGCCCAGAGCTTGAAGCTTGGTAGGAGTCGAAGATCGGATCCGTCGGTTAGAGTCATCTCCGCTTCCGCGAAGCGGATGAACCCCTCCACAGCGTCGCTATCGTAATAAAAACCGGGATTGCGAATCCGATCATCGATCCTATTCATCTCCATCTCGATCTCCTTGCAGATCGGAATCTTGCCTGCAAGGACATCTTCTCTGAACTCGGCGTAATATCGCGGGGTAGCGGTATTGGACAACATGGTCAGCGGCGGCGCTTCTTTGAGGTTCCGCTCTTCTTGCCGCCGTTGAGCTTCTTGTTGAGCGCACGGGCTCCGGCCGCCCCGGCCACGTTTACGCCAGCTTGAACGCCCACCCCGGCAGCAGCGACCTTGGCCAGTTTCTTAGCGGCGTCGCCCTTTCCGCGAACAATCTGGGTTCCACTGGCGGCAAGCTTCCGGTACCCAACACCCTTACCTGGCTGGACAACATGAGTCGAAAGCGCCTTACCCGGAGCCTTCTTGCCGACCTTGGATTTGGCTGCTCCTGCTGCGGACTTAGCTGAACGCGCAGCCATACCAGCAGCAGACTTCACACCGCCGACGCCGCCCTCAGCCGCCTTGCGAGCCTTATTACCAGCCTTCCAGGCCTGGTTCTTGGCCTTGTAGCCGGCCCCTTTGACCGCGTTACCAGTCTTGAACGCGGCTGCGCCGGCGGCGAGGCGAGTGGCCTCAGCATACTTGCCGCCCTTGGCGTTAGCAGACTGAGCCCTCGCGAACCGCTTGGCCTGGGCCTTCTTGACTCGAGCCTGGGCTCCGAGATTGCGCCCCTTGCTCTTAGCGGAGGCGCCAGCCTTCTTAGCCAGAGCAGCGATCTTCTTGCCCTTGCCAGACTTGTGCAGGTAGTAGCCAGCACCAGCGGCTGCCGCAGTGCCGAGAACGCCAGCGATAGCGGCCTTCTGCTTGCGAGAGAGCCCCTTACGCTTCTTGGTTGAACCAGCGCCTCCGGAAGCGGCTCGCTGCTTGCGAACGCCCCACTTCATGCCTTTGACGCCGTGGTGTGCGAGGACCTCGTCCTCGTCAATGAAGAACAGGTTGTCAGTCATGTCCTAATCCTACTTCTTGAACCGTTTGGCGCCCTTGATAGCGGCGGATCCGCCCCGGCTAGCTGCTTTCTTCAGGCTCTTCTGAATCGCGTTCTGCAAGGTGTTTGCTGCGGCCTCCTCGACCACCTTCCCCGCCTTGGCGCGATAGCGCTCCATCCGAGTCTGGGTCAGCTGTCGGTACTCCTTCTCCAACCGGAGACGGTTGTTGACCCGCCTGAGCTGATCATCAGACATACCGTCTATTTTGGCCTGCTTTTTGGAAGTCCAACTCTTCGCGCCCTTGATACGAGACTTGCGGATCCCCCATCGCATGCCCCTGACGCCGTAGTGAGCGAGAACATCGTCGTGCTGAACGACTCTCTTGATCTTCCGCGCCCCCTTGACGGCTCTGGTGAGTAGCTCTCGCTCGTTGGGGGCGATACCGGCAGCCTTAGCCCCCTGATAACCCAGATAACCGAGCGCCAGAGCACCTCCAGCCCGACCGACGTTCCCAGTGGCGATGTTGCCAACGCCGCGAACGGTCTTACCTGCAGAATTGCGGGCATTCTTCCGACCGCGCTGCCTTCGAGCCTGAGAAGCCCGCTTGGACATGTCGGTGTTGGCGACAGCCTTGTCGAACTCGCTCTTGTAGAACGGATCCTTCGAGCGAGCCTTGACGGTTGCCTTGATCAGCTTCCGCCGATTGCCGGCACCCTCACCGTAGTACATCTTGGCTTGGGTGAATTCCTTGGCGTCGCGACGAGCACGGCGACGAACGCCCCACTTCATGCCTTTGACGCCGTAGTGCATCAGCTCCGAATGACCCATTCGCTTGTTGTGCCCCTTCTTGTAGTACCTACGAGCGGCTTCGGCGAGGGTTGCATCGGTTGCGTAGGTCTTGCCCAGCTGGCCGGTATCGAGTTCGTTGTAATACTTCTCTCGACGCTCGGTAGCGGTGAGCTGACGGTTACGCTGATTAGCGAGATGCCAATTCCTTGCATCCTGTGCCTGCTTCTTACGCTTCTTGAGTACGGCCTCAATCGTAGCGATGTCGTGATCGCCATACTTGGCCTTGAGCTTGGCCTCGTACTTGGCGCGGCGCTCAGCATTCCGCTGCTCACGGCTCTTCCGAGCGCCCTTACGCATCCCCTTGACCCCGTAGTGCATGAGTTGGTCGCTCATGGAGTCTCCTTCTGCAGGTTGATACGCCAGGCGTATTCCTGAAGCTGCTTCTCGATCGCCGTTACGACGAAAGAGTTCGCTGGCGGATCGAATACGAGCCGCACTTGCAGATACAGGTACGTCTTGACGGCCTCAACGTTCTTCGTGACGCCGCTGAGATACTGATCCCAGGTCTCTGTCTTGCCGGCGATCCTGAACGAGGGCAGACCGATCTCCTCTGCGAACATGAGCGCCGTGTTTGTGTGGAGAATGATCTCCTGATCGAAAGCCGTATAGTCCTCGGTGATGCCGAGAGCCTTCTTGATGTCATTCAATATCGAATCAGCCACGGTCACCTCCAGGGTATCGTGTCGTTCGGCGTTCTCTCGACTAGAGGCTTGGGTAACAGGCTCGCGTCGCCGAAGTGAATCGCGTTGTGTGTATCGTGTCGCACGCAGATCAAGTATTCGGGGTTGAGGATGTCGGGATTGAACTCTCCCTCGAGGTCCTCGGGCCGAATCGGGTTCATGTGATGAACAAGAATCTTACCGTAGATGTCGTGACCCGGGACCCCGAGGTCGCATGCGTCGTCTCTAAGGATAACCTTCTGTCTTGCTTGACGCCATTCGGTCGAGTGATAGAAGGATTGGTTCAGATACCGTTCGAAACCGAAGGTCTGATCCCCTGGATCCTGATTGAGACGTAGGTACTCGTACCGTTCCTCGAAGGATTCGATGCGAGAGAGTTCACTGAAGGTCCGAATCCGACTCAAGGCCCACACCTCCTCCGGCGTAGGACTTGAATGCCTCGAGAACCTCCTTGTAGGCCTCCTCCCCTCGTGCTGAGGCCGCCAGAGCGTCGGCTTTGGCCTTGAGCATGTCGTTCTCGGCCTTGATTCGCTCCTGCTCCAACCGCTCTCGGCTCGTGGCGAGCTTGAGGTAGTGCGTGATGATGGAAGGAGGAGCCGTGCCGTCCAGTAGCATCTCCTCGGCTCGCTGGACTGCGAGCGAAATGAGTTGATTCTCCTGCTGCTCCGGAGTGGCGGCCCGTCCTCTGGGTGACTTCTTGGCCCTTGCCACGGAGTTCTCTCCTATTCCGGGTTCCTTTGCTGTTTCCGAATCCGGGTTTCAGGTAGGACAGGACGACTTGCGTACCCCTCGTTGGGTAGAAAGGAACGAACGCAAGAAGACCCCAACGACACATGTCGTCCTGTCTTATCCGAAACCCCGATCCACGTTGCCCAAAAGCACCTCCGGGGGAAATGCCAGG
>QWCF01000081.1_pt1 | contig 42445 bp, 58 predicted proteins | sample 1972521 | NCBI WGS metagenome assembly QWCF01 (sample SAMN09866715, study PRJNA288562) | Human oral metagenome isolate term4_saliva, whole genome shotgun sequencing...
AGCGTACCGACAAGGTACAGACCGCTAAGCGGAACGCCCTACGGGGTTGGAAGTTTGGCAAAGGTTGTGTGATACGGCCCCTCCGTTGGAGGGGAGCGAGGGCAGCTAAGTCCCGAAACGTGACACGGGTAACCAGACCGTGGTGAGTTTGTAGGATACTGGCAGCTAATAGAATCTAAGGAAGTGCTAAGCACCTGCACATGAAAGCTTGTGGCGGGTGTAAGGGCTGCACAGTCTCCCTGTTTGGGAGTACGATGGCCTGGCGCTTCCTGCTCACCTAGATAGACTAGGTGGGTGGAACCGTCCGCTAGAATGGAGAGATTCTAGCGGGTGAGTCCTACCCATTCTCTCTATAGATAGGATTTGACAATGACACTGTACAACTTTTTCCACGTGTTGGTTAGCATGAGCATTGAGGGTTCGACGATGCGGTCGTTCCAGGCTTCAGATATCGCAAGCACGTTGCGTGAGTGGACGCTTGACGCAGCCAACGGCATGAGTGAAGATGCTGTTGTTCGGCACTTGATTGAGCGGGGTCACGATGGTAGCGATCCCATCACGCAAGTTGTGATCGACTTGATCGACGTTGAGGGGTTCGCAAACCCCGCTCAACTGCTGGTAGACACCATTGCTGATGTTCGTGACCAGTTAGTGAGCGTATCAGCTTAAAGTAAGACTGACTCACCCCCGTTTAGGGGGTGTAGGCTTAGTCAGCGATTAGGGGCGTAGCCCTGATTTTCCTAGTGGTTAGGGTTACGTTAGTAACCTAGCTAAGGGGTGGTAGCCTTAGTCCCTAGTCGCTGATGGGTCTGCACAGAGTGCCCGATCCAGTGATGCACCATCGACCGGACATGAGTAGCCGGTCATGGATTCCACGAATCTACGGTTGTGAGCGCGTCTAAGCGCTTGAAACAGCCTAACCAATACTTGATACCCAACCGCCTTGAGGAAAGGCGGAACAGCCCTCAAAAGGGCGTGAAGCACGCCTAGGAGGGCTACACACTATGGAGGATTACACATCATGTTCGCATTCATCGTTGAGCTTTTCGTCAACCACAGCTATGTTCCTACTCTGGATCTGTTTGGTCTCGGTGAGGATAGCTTCATTGTTGATCAGCTGATCCGCGCCAGTGAAGTCGTGTTCGGGCTGAACAGCCCCCGCTTCTAACTCAACCAACCTCCCCATCAATCGATGCCCGCCACCCCGCCTCGGCGGGGTGGTGAAGCACTACCAGAAAGACTAGGAAAATGCGATACGGAATGGACGACACCCAAAAAGCTGTTTACCGAGGCCGACTGGCTTCCATCAAGGAGGCCGACCCTAAGTCCGATTCTAGGGATGAGCTGTACTGGCCGCTAGGCTCCACCCTATTTGGGTGGGAAGCTTCGGCCATAGATGTTTGGATCGAAGATAGTTTTTGGGAGCTGATGGATCTACCCCAACCGTTAGCAGCGGATATGAAGCAGTTAATGGAGGAAGCTAAGGAAGCAGCTACAACCTACTACATGGAGTGGGACGACTAAGCCAGTAGGTGACCACTTCGCCACCGTTGCAACGGTGGCGGGGGAGTGGTCTACTGACCAGGGAAACCATATTGGCTAGACACTAGGAAAGTTCTGGAACATTGTACCTTATAAACGGAACGCCCGTGAAAGAGTACGCCTTGAGCGTGAAAGCAAACAGCTTGTCGGTTGACCGGCTATCCGCCCTATCAAACCCCTCAACACTAGCAGCTATTGCTGATGCAGAAAATGCCCCCCAGCTAAAAGCCTTGGCTACTAAAGTGAACCTCACAAAGCTGTTCGATACGATAGACAGAGCCGAGGTGTTTGAGACAGTCGATCCGAAGCTGAAGCTCCACAACAGTAACTACCTGAATGCGTGGATGTACCTCCCCGAACATATCGAAGCCTTGCGCGAAGTGCTGACCGATGTTTGCCGTGAAGCCTACGGTTACAGCATGCACACCGTGTACATTGACGGCGATGTTATTGGAGAAACCGAGGGCTACGACGATTCCGAACTGACACGATCGTACCTTTGTGAGCAGATTCAGGAGCTTGTTCGTCTTTCGATCAAGTACAGCGGACTGGTGTAAAAGCAATGGCATACAACCTTGATAGGCTGAAATGGGAAGACGCTCCAAGGGACTGGTTCGCGTTTGGCCGCGCTATCGTAGCGAACCTACCGGACTTCGACCCAAAGGAGGGGCTGCACGTTATTGTGCGGATGCCCCACACATCAGGACAGGAACCAGAGATGCTAGCCCCGGCTAGTCCGACGGGGATTAGCACACCATCGGGGTGGGCTTCATCTGAAGATGAAAAGGAATGGCCGGTGCTTGACGACTTGTTCGGGCGTGAGCAGTGGCAAGCGTTCCTAGACAAGTATCGGATTCCGCGAGAACCTGCTTAGTGCTTGATCACCCTATCCCCCGACTCACCCTTGCGGGTGGGGAGGTAGGGGAGTGGAGTACTAGACACAGAGAGAAAAAGGTATGAGAGAATTACAACGACTTCTTGCTGAAGTCGAACAGAAACTAGAAGAAACCCAACTGGAGTGGTTCCGAGGCGTTCCCGATCCGATCCAGCCACTGATAAAGGGTTGGTCGAACACGCAAGTGTGGGCCTTATCGGGACCCCAACTGAACACACTGTACACAGGACCAGAGGCCACAAAGCCCGCTTTGTTGCAAGACAGTTTCCTGCACCCGATTATCTATCGGGCTGCCTACGACGTAGGAGGGGCAACAGCGGCCCCTGAAAAGGTTTGGGTTGAGTCGGCACCGCGTGACGCTATTCTAGAGAAAGCAAAAGAAATGGCTGCAAATCCAGCGAGCAACGTGCTTGACTTTGTGAGTCAGTATACGCGGGTGCACGAACAAGCTTTGCTTGCCTCACCAACAACACTGATTCAAATGCCGTTGGAGCGTGCCGCCATTCAGGCCCACCGAATGGGGTTTGAGGTATTGTCAAAAGCTATGACCGAGTGCGCCGAACTGCTTCAAGTGGAGGCGCGTAAGTATTGTGAAGCTGTTGACTTGCGGTGCAGTTCGGTCACCGGAGGGTGGGTATAAAGCTATGGGCTACTTCGACATACAGGAAGCAATTCTAAAGAAGTGGAACGACCAGCCTAGCCGTAACCAGTGGCTAGTACATGGGTGCTATTGGGAGCTGGTGGTGGCTTCCCTAGTGGGGGATAGGTTGCCAAGCAACCCCCCGTCAGAGGCCTATGTCACAGCTATGTTGCACAATCACCTGAAAAGGCATGGTGCCCCTTTGGTAGCACCGTACTCCAAGGTGCTTTCGTCAATGGCTGACGCTGAAGTAGCGGCCGAGGTGACCCTTAGCGGCCACGTTCGGGACGTATTCAGCGTGGCTTTCAGCCAGTGCCGAGAGGCTTATCTGCATAAGGTTCTCAAGGGTACAGTAAAAGACATGGTTGCGGAGTTCTTCGAGGAATGGGAAGAGTGGGAGGGTTACCCGTGAGTCAGTTCACCACTGATGTACTAGAGCTTGCTGTCAAGCAAGGGCGTGCTGTAACGAACAGCACGATGTTCAGCTTAGCTATCGCAGAGAGTTCCTTGAATAAGCGGGGGCTAGATAAGAAAAGCTATGATGCAGCTGTTGTGTTTGCTGCCTCGATACAGCCCCACCTGCTTGATGAATGGGTGAGGGCGTGCTACGCAAACGAAAAGCCTCTTAGTGAAGACCTTGTCGAGGGTTTCCGACACATCTACCCAGACAGCTACACGACCCAAGGCTACGCCAAAGCTTATGAAGCGGGTTTGTACTTTGGCTCTGCAGACCCGAATAAAAGGGTCACCCAGAAACAGATTCTAGTGAACCTAGTGACAGAGACATACGAAATTCTGGAGAAAGAAAAGGCATGAACAAGGACACCACGCTAGCCTGGTTGCAGGAGCTAAGTGCTAGGGGCTTGATCCAACCGACGGGCGCAGAACGCTTCAGCACCTACCCCCGCCCCGGTCAGGAGCCTAACACTTTGACTCCGGCTATGTCTAGGAAGTATGTAGCACAAGTCATTGCGCGGTCAGCTAAGGGCAACGCCGCCCGTATGACGCGGGCTAAGTATCTGAACCGAGCTGCCCATAAGGCAAAAGCTTTGGGGCGGGTCCCAGGAAATCCAGCTTTTCTCACTCAAGCCTATGTGTCTGATCCAGGTCATGTTATCCCAACAGAGGTCGGTCACCGATGGGCTTACTTGGAGGCCATCGGAATGCCCCACGTCGAGGAAGCAGCTCTAGGCTCGCTGGCTGTCGAGTTAGGCTGGTCGGTGAAGCTGGCCAGCTCGATTACGGACTCTCCTCACGAGAGTGAGCAAAACCCCGTTACCTTAGTAAAAGGTATGATCGCCCGGGTGGAATCTTCTACCGACTCGAGGGTAGCCCAGGATCGAGAAGCAGCCATTGAGGAACTTGAATACTTGATTGAGCACGTAAAACGGAAGTACAGTATGTGGGGATACGCACTATGACTAAGAACCGACTTATCGACGCTGTGTTGAATAGCGATGGTCCGCAGCCATTGAAAGATGTGGCGCTTAACTGCGCTGAAGGGTTGCCGTACGGCGCTCGGGAGGACGTTCCGAAGGACGTTCTGCTGCACGAGTTCACCGCCGAACTGCAAGAAGCTCTGACTCATGAGACGGGCTTCACCACCTCCGAGTACCTGCAGTACATCGAGGCTGTGACGGGAGGGTTACAGGCATGAGGAAGTGCCAAGCCCTAGCGGAGCTACCCGATGGTAGCGTGCAGGTGATCGAGTTTACGGCGTCCGACAAGGCCGTAGACGCGTTGGAAAAGCGGGGGGAGGACTTCCCCCTTATCGAAAGGTTTCATGACGTCCTAGAGGCTGCTGGCCGCGTTGAGGACCATTTTAATTCAGTACTGCTGGAGGTGCTATGACTGCTGCTATGATGATCGGGGCGTTAGCGCTAGTTCAGCTGGTGTTTGCCTACCTAGCGTGGGCATGGGAAGAGAACCCTCTACAAGGGTTCATCTGGACTACCCCGCTGGCAATGAACTGCTTCATCCTAGCGTTTGGTGATGCAGGGTTCTGGCTGATTCCAGCGGTTTCTATCATGTGGGTGACGATCCTGTTCAGTGAGGTTTCCCGAGTGTTCGGATACGGAGTTGAAAAGGCATGAGCGAGTGTGCAGCGATTATGACCGAGCTAGCTAGCTGGACTGTAGGGCTAGCCTTGGTGGCAGGGCTGGCAATCCTAGTGCTGTTCTGGGAAGGGTTTGAATGAACCCCTTAGCCGTGTTTGGCGTTTTTATGGGGGCTGCTTTTGTAAGCGTTATCCTAGTAGCTTTTATAGAGGAGTTTAAATGAGTACAGTAGCGGGGCTTTTGCTGGGCCTACTCTTAGGGTGGTTAGCAGGGGTACTGCTTGTCGCGTTCGTGGAGGTGTGGGGCTGATGTATGATTCACTCAGGAACTTCACAGAAAAAAGCTTTGAGCTGAACAACTATCGAAAAGCTTTCGTCGAGTTGGGGCTGGCCGATCAGCTGAAAATCTACCAGATGGCTAGCGACCTCTACCTAAACCCCCCAACCGGAGGTGTCGGATGACCGAGCCTGTCAGATTGGACGCGCCGACATACAAGCCGGGGCGTCGATCAGTCAGCCAGCACAACCAGTACGTAAGGTGCCCGCTTAGCTACAAGCTGTCGAGGATTGACAAAGTGTGGCGACGCCCAGCATCCTGGTTGTCACAGGGCCTAGCCGTTCACGCGGCGATGGAGCATTGGGAGAAGTCGGACAGGACAGCAACCCTCGAGGAGCTGGAAGCTATCTACGAGGATGAGTTTTGGGAAAGCATTGGTGACCAGCAGACAACGACCCCCGACCTCGAGATGTGGTTTGGGAGCGGGCCGTATGATCCGGTGGCCGACGTCGAACGGCGGCGGCGCGTAGGTTGGAAGCAGATCCAAGACCTGATTGCGTACACCACTGACAAGGGCGACCCAGTCTGGACCACCCCCGATGGTAAGAAAGCTATCGAGCTGAAGTTTGAAGTCGAGCTAGGCGGAGTGCCGGTTATCGGCTTCATCGACAAGATCGTAGAAACCAATAAAGGTTTGACCGTCAGAGACATTAAGACCGGCGCCAAGCCGGGTGACAAGTTTCAGCTGGCCACCTACGCGGAGGCTATCAGGTTGATGTATGGAGTCACCATCGAGCGCGGTGATTACCACATGGGTAAGACCGGTCGCCCCGGACGGGTGCAGCGTATAACCGCTGCGGATAGGCAGGAAGTCCACGAGCATTTCGCTTGGCTGGAGGAGCAGCTGAAGGCCGGTCTCTTTCCACCAACGGAAGACGAGAGTAAGTGTAAGATGTGCGACGTTGCGGCGTCGTGCCCATTCGCGCGGTAGGAGGAGGAGCTGTATTCACTAGCGCAGAGTTTAAAGAAATCGCAGGAGCTGGGAGAACCGCTACCGCAAGTATGGCCCAGCCTCGGTGTTGAGCTTAGAAAAGGTATGCTGGCGTTGATTGCCGCTGGCCCTGGAACGGGTAAGTCAGCTGTCGCGCTGAACTTTGCAGCACAAGCGGGTGTACCAACCCTCTACTTCTCCGCTGACTCGGACGCTCGCACGCAACTAACACGAGCGTCAGCCGTCCTGACGGGGGAGAGTGTAGCTGATTGTACGCGGAAGTTGGATAGCGGGAAGATTCCGAAGAAGGTTGAGGAGGCTCCGCTGATGTTTGACTTCAGTGCGGAGCCAGACCTCGACGCTATCGAGAAAGCTATGAGCGTTTACCTCGAGTTGTACGGCGAGTACCCGCACCTCGTGATTGTGGATAATCTCGGGGACGTGCGGTACCCCGGTGAGGGAAGCAAGTTCGACGCTCAGGATTCAGTACTTCGATGGTTGAATGGTATGGCCCGTAAGACGGGGAGCTGCGTAGTAGTGCTGCACCACGTCACGAGTTCGTTCAACGATACGGCCCAGCCGATCCCCCAATCGGGGGTGAGAGGGCAGGTAACCCAGATACCGAGTGTGATTATCACGCTCCATCGGGCGGGTAGTTATGATGAGGCTGTAGTTCTTGGAGCGTCGTTGGTGAAGAACCGAGGCGGCAGGTCGGACGCTTCCGGCCAGACGGTAACTCGACTCACCTTCGACATGCGGAACCTACGCATCACCGAGGAAACCAGCGTGGGAAGCACTACGGCAACGGATGGGAGGTACGACCCCTTTGGCTGACAGAAAGCCCTGCATCGACTGCAGTGCTGAGGGGCGCGTGAACAAGCGCGCCACACCCTACCCAGGCCCTCGGTGTGCAACGCACCACGGCTTGGAGATGAAGCGTCGAAAGCAGGCTTCACGGGAGCGTTCACTGATGAAGCGCTTCGGAATTACGATGGCTGAGTACGAGGCCATCTACGAGCATCAGGGTGGCGTCTGCTACATATGCAGGCGCGCTACAGGCAAGTCACGAGCACTTGCCGTTGACCACGACCACGATACCGGGTATATTCGAGGGCTGCTGTGCAGCAGCTGTAACAAAGGTGTGATAGGCCACTTGCGAGATAGTGTCGAGACGCTACAGCGAGCTATCACCTACCTGGAGGACCCTCCAGCCCAGCAAGTAATCGGAAAGAGAGTAGCACCACAGTGATTATCGAGAATGATAACGAGTTCGACGAGGTACGAGAAAGGATTGAGCACGCTCTCCTGACAGGCGCTGACAAGGCCGCACAGGCGGTTGGGGAGCATCTGAAGCGTGTACCCGCCGAGATTATTGAGAGCGTTCAGGAGGCTGTTCGCAACGCAGTTGCGGACATTAGGGACTGCTCACACGAGTTGATCGAAGACGCCTAGCCGTGGCTATTGAGAAAGTAATCGAGCACTATTTCCCATCGTTTGAATTCTCGCCCCGGCGATTCAGCTGGCAGGCCGTCGCATGCCCCGTGCATGGTGACAACCACAAGTCAGCGAGTCTGAACATTCCCGAGGACGCCTTCAACTGTCATGGTTGCGGCTTCCGGGGGGACAGCCTGCGGGTGATCCAAACGCAAGAACCTGAGCTTACCTTTGAGGAGGTGTTGAAGAAGTTTGAGTCAATCACTGGAGAGCATCACCAGCACGTACAAGAAAGCTTTGGCGGGGAGTCCAGCCGAGGAGTATCTAGCCAGCCGCTCACTTTCGGAGGAAAGTATACATAAGTTCGCGCTCGGATACGTCGCTGAGCCCGCTGTGGGCCACGAGCGTTTCGAGGGGATGCTGGCCATACCGTACCTCCGCCGAGGCCCTCTCGGCAGCTGGAAGGTAGTGGGTATGCGGTTCCGGGCGCTTGATCCAACGATCAAGCCGAAGTACAACCAACCTAGTGAGCAGAAGATCAGCACGTTCAACCCGCAAGCCGTGCTCACCACCGAAGGCGCTGTGGGTATCTGCGAGGGTGAGATCGACGCTATCTCAGCTTGCCAAGCGGGCCTACCCACGGTGGGCATCCCAGGTGCTCAGGCGTGGAAGCCCTGGTGGGCAGCTCTCTTCGAGCCAGTCAGCCGGGTTATTATCCTGGCCGATGGTGATGAACCGGGCCTGGAGTTTGCAGCAAAAGTCAAGGCAGACGTACCGCAAGCGGTGATTCTGCCTCACAACGAACGACAAGACACCAACTCGGTGTTGGTGAATGAAGGAGAGGAATCTCTTGCCGAGCTTATCAACAAGTACAGATGAGGCAGCTGTTCTGGTCTACACGGGGCCGGGCTGCGTAGCCTGCAAGGCCACTAAGCGATGGTTGCGGAACCACGACGTAGCGTTCGACGAGATTGACGTCGAGGAGCACCCCGAGGCAGCCGAGAAGCTGCGAGAGGAAGGCTTCACGGCCCTGCCAGTGGTGGTAATCAAGCCTACTGACAACGTAGCAGTAGGATTCCGACCCGAGTTTCTGAAGGAGGAGTTGCTGTGAGCGCGAGGAAGCCGCGCAGACGAACCACGACTTGCAACGTCACGCTCATTCCCGAGAGTGAGTTTCGAAAGTACCTCGCTGAACAAGGGAATGATCCAGACACCATTGATCATCTAGTTAAGCGGATCCCCAGCTACCTGGGGATGAATCACGAGGGTGAAAAGGTGTGGACGTTAGCTCAGCTCCGAGAGGGGCTGCTGCGAATCCAGCGAGTCGAGGAAGCCAAGAGAGATATTAAGAAAGCTTTGGGAGAGGAAGAATGAGTAAACTAGGAAACAAAGCATCGACCCTTCAGGGAATGCTACTGGTCCCGAACCTTGTGGCTCTTGCAGGGGCTGCATTCGTTGTAGACGGGCCGATTTGGGTTGTTGTAGCTGCACGAGTAAGCCTGGCAGCCTCAGTAGTCCTGTGGGCTGTGGCAGGAGCCGCCTTGATTGCGGCGGGATTGATCGGAGCTAAGAAATGAGACAGTCTATTCTACTCACCTCTGACGAGGTGAGGCAACAAGCCGTTGACGCAGGGCTTCCCCCCTACGCAGTAGCCGTCGTTGAGGGAATGCTCGCCCCGGCGGGTACTATACACCACAGGTTCGCAGTGCTACCTACAAAGTTGTACAGTGCCACCGACACAGATTACGCAATTAACCACCTCCGCTCGAGTAGGTTTACTCAGCTTATCCCCTCTCTGCTTCCTGCGGGGGTAGAGCGAGGCGGGTTCGAGGGGAAAGGCCCGAAGGCTGTGTACTGGGTGGCCCGGAAGCCCGAGCTTTCCGAAGCTATGCAGAACTTAATGCTAAAGCTAGATAAGGCCGGGGTTAACCCCCGTTGGGCCACTTTGAACGGCACGATTACGGTTTCTTCAGAAGATGAAGAGCTAATTAAGTTTATGGAGGCGTTAGATGGCTTTGAATGATGAGACCTTCTTCGAGTTGCGGGAGATGCTCGACACCCTATACAGAGAGCAAGCTTCAGACGTGGAAGTGTCTACCATTGAAGGACAGGGCACTACAGTTAAGATCGGCCCCACCTCTTACGGGTCTATCATCTTCGGGTTTGAAGATCTTCCGGGCGTACAGCGGATGAAGCTTGCTGGGAACAGCTTCGGCGGTTGGGAAGCTGAGTATGCTCTGGAGGGTGGCGACGTTCTCCAAGAGCTTAAGCTCTACAAGACCGTAGAGGAGCGAAAGCGTAGAGTTCGGGAAGCTTTCCTCTCGGCATCGGAGAGTAAAACCCCTACCCTCATAGGAGGGACAAAGTCGGTCATGTGGGTAGGTAACTCCGACAGCCCAGATGATGTGGAGTCCTTCAGAAAGAAGCTGCAATCGGCAGGATGCCGAGTAAGGGTAATCGGATCGGACATTCTGGTAGAAGATCCTTGGCTAAAAAGTTACCTAGCAGGTTTCGCCGAAGAGCTTGCGGGCAAAGGCACAGAAGAAAAGCAACAGGACGTAGTCAACCACCCTAGCCACTATGCTAGTGAGAGTGGGCTGGAGGCCATCGAGGTTATCGAGGCGTTCTTCCACGGGAACGCCTTCCTAGCTAACACGTTCAAGTATATCGCTCGGGCCGGTAAGAAGGGCGGAGAGGCCAAGCGCCTCGAAGACCTGAAGAAAGCTCGATGGTACCTAGAGAGGGAGATTAAGCGTGAAGAAGCGCACGAGGATAGTTAGGAATCACCCAGCCTTTGATAGGCAAAACGTTCGGTGGGTGCGGGTGCTTTCAATATACGGCCCGGACACCTTAGAAGTGAAGAGCTTAAATGCTATTTACACCTCGCCGTATCTGGTACAGGCAGATCAGGTAGACTTATGGCATCCTGAGGAGGGGCTTAACGAGGCTAGCGGCTCAGCGCTTGCTATGATACCTGTCGGTAGTAAGATCACTGTTGGGAACATTAAATACACCCGGCTATTTCGAGGGTGGCTCGAGCGGGAGTATGACGATCTAGCGGAGTACGAATACTCGAAGTTCATTCCAGATCCTGGGGTGGAGGCCAAAGCTTCCAGTCTGTGGGCCTTGGATTGCAACAACCACTCAGGAACCCCCTACCTCTTGGAGGCTGATGCATAATGGAGTTGAGATGGGAAAAGTGCCGAGGCAACCGCTATGCCGGTTACGATGAGGGCGATTTTGTAGCGCTCCTCAAACCTATAGTATTTGAGCGGGGCGGCCGCAATAGCTTGACGGGCGCCCGAGTATACGAGGACGCCTGGACCTGGGAGCTGTATGATACGGAGATGAATCCCCTCCAGTGGGGAGATACCCTAACGCTTGTCAAGGCAAGAGACGCAGCCGAAAAGGAATACGCCGCCCGCAAGCAGGGCACCTACCGAGCAGCAGAGGAGATGTTGAAATGACTGAGTTTCAGCACGGTGAGATGGTGTGCAACGCTGGAGAGCTATTCTACGTTCGAGTCACCTCCGAAGGTGAGAAGACTTTCCAACCAGTGACAGCCCGTCAACACCGGTACCTACCCGAAAGAGTGACTGACCCAGTACTACGGGCCGCTCAAGGTAACCTATTCAGCCTCAGCAAAATTCCTGACGGCACCCTCTTCACAATGAAGAAGGGCTACCTTGTCAAACATGGAGACTACATGCTGGGGGTGAGTCCCCGGACTGAAGGGGACTCAAAACTGGAGAAATTCAGTACGGCAGCTCTCAACGAGAAAGCCATCCTAGCTATTTTGTACCCCCCTATGCCAAAAGAGCCCCCCAGTCAGACCCTCACTGAGAGGCTGGTGTATTTAACCACCAGCGAGTGCTGGGGCCTCGTAGATGAGGATGGGTATGGTGTTATGGAACTCACTCCAGAAAAAGAGACGTGGCGCCTTCGACACCGAGACTACAAAACGTACCAGCAGGTACTCGACTATGCTCCAGAGGTAAGCTACAAGCTTTTCAGGAGGCTTCCTCTCGGAACTAAGGTGAGGGACCCGAAAGCGTACACCCTTACCCACGAGGAAACAGGCTTCACCTTTAATGGAGATAGACTTGCTCCGCACATCGAGGGGAGATGGAAGAGCTACTTCCAAGAAGTAGTTGAGCTTCCCACTAAGTACAGCTTGTCTAGCTACAAGGCTGTTTCTCCAGAGAACTTGTTGTGGAGTAAGACGCTCAAAAGCTGGGTAGAGAAATCTTTTGAGGGAGACTACGCCAAAAGTCTCTTAACCGGGGAGGTCCTACCCACTGATGCTGAGTGGGTTAAGCCTTTCTCGAAGATAGGTAAGCTGGATAAGGGAGGTAAAGATGTTAAGAAACTTAACAAACTCCCTAAGGGGACTATCCTCACCGATGATAGTTGCGACACCTGGGAGCGCAAGGCTGAGGGGCTTGTCTTTGGCCCTCATCTGAGGTTGGCGGAAGAACCTTTCTACTCCTTCGATAAGTACATGATCGAGATTCCGAAACTATAGAGGAAAGGTTGGGTTACATGAGTGACCACAAATTCGCGATCAATGACGTGGTTTTCCACAAGAAGAAGCACTGGTTTAGCCCTCCCAGCGTTAGGGTCTACCCGGCTATCTCTCAATCTAACTTCATCTCGAAAAAGGAGGCGTCCTGCGTAGGGTACTAGTAATCCCCGACACACACTACCCCGATCACCACCCAGGCGTGTTCAAAGCGATCCTGGAAGTAGTGAAGTTTGTGGAACCGGACGAAATCGTTCATATCGGGGACCTGATGGACTACCCCCAACCCTCCCGCTGGACCAAAGGTACTCGGGAAGAGTTCGAGGGTAGCATCTACCAGGCATCGGAGGGGGCAAAGAAGGCCATTCTCGAACCTCTGAGGGCTGTTTTCGACGGCCCCATCGGGGTACACGAAGGTAATCACGACATGCGCCCCCGCCTGTACCTCGAGAAGTACGCTCCGGCGTTGTCGCAGACCGACATGCTGAACTTCGAGAACCTGCTCGACTTCGACGGGTTCGGAATCACGCGGCTGCCAGACTTCTACAACGTAGCTGCTGGGTGGATCACCACTCACGGTCACCTCGGAGGTATTCGCCTCAACCAGAACGCTGGCATGACGGCTCTCAACGGGGCCAAGCGTATCGGCAAGAACATCATCATGGGGCACACGCACCGGGCGGGTGTCTCATCGTTCACCCAGGGTATCGAGGGTCAAACGAACACTATTACCGGCGTCGAGGTTGGCCACATCCTCAACCCGAAGGCGGTTACGTACCTTCGAGGAGCCAGCGGTAACTGGCAGCAGGGGTTCGCCCTGCTGGAGATCGACAAGAACAACGTCACGCCCCGCATCCTCCCGGTGCTAGGTAACAAGGTGATCGTTGACGGGGTGGTGTTCCCCACACGATGACCGAGACACTCGACCTCGACAAGCTGGTTCGCGACGTCAGACATACCCTCTCCTACTGCGCCAAGGTTACTTCCCGTAAGTGGGTGGGCCTGCTTTCCCAGGAGGAGATCGAGAGCGTCGTGCTGGAGTGGTTGGTCAGCAACCCCTCCGCTCAGCGCGCTCTACTGGAACGTTCACCGGCGGAGGTGAAGAAGTTGCTGTTCTTCCGTTGCCGCCTAGCGTGCAGCCAGGAGCGGATCGACTTCGACCAGTTCAGCGGTAACTGGTGGTACAGCGTGGACGAGGTGAAAATCCTAGCCCAGGCGTGGCCTCGCAACGGGATCACCTCCATTGAGGAAAAGGTGGACCTGGAGCAAGCTTTCCACCGGCTACGACCGGCGTCTCAGGACGCACTGTGGGAGCTGGTCATCGACGGCACACCCCAGGATGCGAACCAGCGCCGCCGCGCTAACCGCGCTCTCAACAACCTAGCTAACATGATGAATGCTTCCCGCAACAGTCGGGTTGCAGCTCACCTAGACAAAGGGGGCCGAACAGGCTCCCACCCAATCTCTTAAGGAGACTCTGTGTCAGACATTTTCGCTACCGAGGAAACCCAATCAGCAGATGAAGCCCAAGCAGCTACCAGCGTGGATGTTCAGCCCGAGGCGGCAGCCTCCACGCCCTCAACCCAGCCCGCAGCCCGTAAGGCTTCGGTGGAAGACTCCAACGGCAAAGTCGTAGTCACCCTCAAAGGAGGTAAAGGGTACGAGGCCCCGTGGATCGTGCTGCACTGTGACACCGTAGCTGAGGCTAATGGCCTGCTGTCAGACGATGGTCTGAAGGAGCTTATCGACCGCACCACTAAGGCGGGCCAGTATTTCGCTAAGCAGGGAGGGGCAGCAGCCCCGGCTCCAGCAGCTGCGCCAGCTCCGGCGGGGGGCGGAAGCCCCTATGGCGCTCCTCAGAAGCCCGAGCACATCAGCGACAAGGTGTGGCAGCTTATTCAGCAGGGCGGTACGCTGAAGCGCGGTAAGAACCCCAGCAACCCCTGGGTAGGTATTGCACCTCCGAAGGGCCAGCAGGGCGGCATCACCTTCATCAACGACTACAACGAGAAAGACGCGGTGCTGAAGTACTTTGGCTAATTTTCATGAGGTTATCGAAAAGCAGCAGGAACTTCTGAACAAGGCTGTCAACTACTTCAGGTGGCACTACTACTACTCTGATCCGCTGATTACAGATCGGCAGTTCGACGTGCTCCTACAATCGCTGAAGAGGCTGGAAGCTGAGCACCTGTTCTTGCAGCCTACTGTATCTGCGGAGGTGGCCCCTCCAGAGCGACCCCTCCCAGACTACCCCCTATAACCCCTCGGCCCGTGGGTAACGGGCCGCCCTCGTATCTACTTAAGGACAATAGTTGCACCTCAATCACATCATTAAGACCCCCGAGACCTTCACCTACCTGCCTGGGCCTACCGAGCAGGCCGTCGTTTACGTAGGGGACTACAGCGTGGTGGCTAACATCCAGCTTCAGCCAGGCTGGGAGCTTCCTGCAGGCAGTGCAGTTACCGAGAAGGCCCATGTCGTCCACATCCCAGCGTTCGGGCCGATGAACCACCCGCTGACGGCGGCACGCGACCTCGTCGGAGGTTGGCAAGTCACCTACGAGCACGAGACCTACGCCCTGGAGGAGTTCGAGGCTGAGGTAGACGCTCAGCTTACCGGCGATGGTGAGTACTCCCAGTGGAACACCGACCTGAAGGAGGCTCTGCGAGGCCAGACTAAGGGGCTTGCGAAGTACCTGTACTGGCTGTCCCGAGAGTTCCAGGACGCCCCGGCCAGCCAGTTCGTTGAAGCCCAGTTCACCCGGTTCATGGACGATCCGGTTTTCGCGGACCTCGTTCTTCAGATCGAGGAGTCCCACCGAGTCTGGGGGCCCCGTGACTCCAAGTGACCCGACACTAAGTGATCGAGAGCTAGCAATCAAGCGCACCCTCCAACACTTCGGGGTGTACCCTCACGAACCGCTCCTGAAGGAGCTGCAGAAAGTGACTGAAACCGGCCCCGCACGGGGGAACCGGCGTAAGCTGAACGAGCACCAGGTGGCTGAGATTCGCATGAAGGCCGGGCTAGGCGCCAGCTTCCGAGAGCTGGCCGATATGTTCCGCGTGCACCCATCCACCATTGGACGAATCGTCAAAGGAGTCTACCACCAGTGAAAGAGCTGACGTACCTCTGGCAACACCATAAGGCCGTCATCAAATGCCCCGAAAACGAGGCTGACCTCCGCGAGTTCGCTCAGTGGATTCTCACCCACAAAGGCGAGTGGATTGCCTGCGACACCGAGACAACGGGCCTCGACATTTTCTCCGCTGACTACAAGTGCCGCAAGGTGCAGTTCGGCGTGGGCCTCGAGGCGTGGGTGATCGACACAGACCTGTACAGTGACTTCAGTTTCATCAACAAGCTGGAGCTGAAGCTCATATTCCAGAATGCTAGCTTCGACTGGTCGGTTCTCCGACGCTGCTTCGACGTCCGAATCCCCTTCGAGCGGATACGGGACACTAAGATCCTGGCTCACCTGGTGGACCCCCGCCAGCCCTCTGAAGGCGGGCCGGGGCTGTCCCTGGAGGACCTCACCCGGTTCTACATTGATGCAAAGGTGGCTGATGATGTTAAGGCGTCAATCGGTAGGATCGCCCGTGACGCGGGCCTCACCAAAGCCGATGTGTTCAAGCTGATTGACAGCTGGGATGAGCAGTACTTGCTGTACGCTGGGATGGACGTCATCCTCACGTGGGGCTTATATCAGATCATCCTACCGAAGGTGCCGACACAGTCTCAGAAACTGATCCCCTTTGAGCATCGAGTAGCTGAAATCTGCTCTGAGATCGCGTATAAGGGCTTCAAAGTGGACGAGGAGTACCTAGAGTCCCTCATGGCTCGGTTGGAGGGTGAGGAGGCTTTCTGGGAGGCCTACGCCTACGAACAGTGGGGGTTGGAGAGTGTCAACTCGAACCGGGAAGTATCCTCCATCCTGATTGAGGACGGCTACACCTTCACCGAGAAGACCCCAACAGGCCAGTACAAGGTGGACCAGAACGCTCTGGAGAAGCTGAGTGACCAGGGTAGTGAGATGGCGGCTGTCGTGTTGGAGGCTCGAGGTATCCGCAAGAAAAGGAATACCTGGCTTAAAGCGTTCCAGGAGAACACCGACCCTGACGGCCGTGTCCACCCCTTCATCCACTCCCTCCAAGCCCGCACAGGGCGAATGAGCGTGTCTGGGATACCCATTCAACAACTCCCCTCCGACGATTCCATCATCCGGCGGGTGCTTATCGCCGATGAGGGTGAGAGCATTATATCCTGTGACTATAAGACGCAGGAGCTTAGGGTCCTCGCCGCTTTGTCAGGTGACGAAAATATGATCAACGCCTTCAAGCACGAGGAAGACCTACACCAAAAAACCGCCGACGCTTCCGGCGTAGATCGCTCGGTAGGTAAAATGGTGAACTTCGCCTACGTGTACGGCAGTGGTCCCCGAAACATCGCAGCCAACGCTAAGATCAGCGTTGAGAAAGCCCGGGAGGTGATCGAGGGCTTCGAGCGGAGCTACCCGAAGGTGAAGCAACTGAACCAGAAGCTTCAGGATCAAGCACGCAAGACGGGCGCTGTCATCACCCCCACCGGGCGTGTACTGCCTGTGGACAAGGATCGCCCCTACTCAGCCCTGAACTACCTTATCCAGAGCACCAGCCGCGACATCACAGCCTCGGCGCTCGTGCGCCTCGCAGACGCGGGCTACCTACCCTACCTCCGAGTACCCGTACACGACGAGGTTATCTCCTCCGTACCATCGGAGGAGGCTCAGGAGTACGCAAACCAGATCAGCGCTACGATGGCCCAGAACTTCCAGGGCCTGCTGATCGACACCGACGCAGCCGTCTACGGCCCATCGTGGGGCCACGGCTACATGAATGAAGAAGACGACCCCGACGAGCCAACCGGCTCGATTAAGGAAGACGAATGACACACTATCTCGACCCCGCACTCTCCCCCTGGACCTCCCTGTACAACTGGGTGCTGTTCATGATGCCCCGCATGAAGGGCACAGGCCGCTGGTAAACCTACTGTAGATACGCGAAAACGCCCCCTCCCGGCTAGTCCGGGTAGGGGGCTTTCGTCAGGTCTAGGGTTATCTCATCTGATCGTACAGATCGGAAAGGTCGGGCTTCGGAATGACGTCCTGCCTAATAATCGTCACCTGGTTAATGAACTCGGTGATGTGCAGCGTAGAGATCTTGTGAGACTTAGTCTCTGTGCGGCCCTTCCTGAACTGGAAGACCTGCATGTCGGAGGAGCCTCGGTTAGTACGCATAATCAGCAGCAGGTTAGAATCCTGCTGGCCGTTCGACGACACGTGCAGCGTCCACCCATCCATGTGGTAGCTGAAGCCGTTCTGGGAAGCCCGGTAACCCCTCTCACCTCGGAGGAGGAAGAATTGGGGGGCCGTCTCAGACACGTAGTAGAGCGAGCGGTTCAGAGCGTTGATCAACGCCAGGTAGCGCTTGTTCACCTCTGTCTGCGTCTTGTTGAACTTCGTGTTGGCCTCGATAGCCTCCTGCTGTAGGCGGTTAATCCGGGACTCCAAGCGGATTGCAGCCTGGTTCTTGTCCTGCTGCACAGCCAACACACCCATAATGTCAGCAAACACCCGAAGACGGCTGTCATCCTGGAACTGCTTAAAAATAATCGACAGTTCATCGTGCAGGTCGGGGGTCTGGCCAGGAGTATTCCACATCTGCTCACGCACCTGCTGAGATGCCCGCGTAGCCGCATCGACATAGCCCTCCTGGTCCTTCTGGTACTCATCCAGGCGGCCAGCAATACCGGCCCAGTTGTCTCGAAGGTACTCCAGGTTGAAGTCACTCAGCTTCCACTGGCCTTTGTGATTCTCACCAACCTTCGGATCGAAGATCTGCCTAATAAGGCCAGCAACGTTATTGCCAATGTTCTGAACAAGACTAGCCAGCTGCCCCTTGAGGGGGTTGTAGGTGCGGTTCAGCGGGCCCATCATGCGCTGACGCGCTGACTCGGGGGTGAGATCACTACCCATCCTCGAGCCATTGCTGTACAGATCATCACGGGCCGGTGGGGTAAAGCCTGGGGTGGTCACAGTTCACCAGCCTCTCGCAGCTGCTCGGCCAGCATGGCCCGCTCCTGAGGCGTCATCAACGCCACCTGATTCACCACCGGGGCTTCCAGAGGTTGATCGATTGGCACCCACTCACCTGAGCCATTGAAGCCGTGATCCTGCCCCCGCACCGGGGGTTGGTAGTGAATCTCTTGCTCTGGCAGCTTATCCAGGTCGATGACGCCCGTCTCGGGGTCGATAGCGGCAATCACCTGATCCATATGAACGAATCCACAGCGGCTGAGGTGCTGAGACCAGCCCTCAAACACAGGCAGGGGTGCCTGGAAGGGGAAGCCGTTGTAGTCGATTCCACGAAATGCCCACACGAACCGCTGAAGGGGGTCGCGGTAGTCAGTCTCGCGCTGCGTGGGAAATCCCATCACCAAACTCCTAACTCTTTTAAACCTGTAGTCAGCCGCTCCAAGCGGCGAGACATATACGTGAAACCAGAATCGAAGTCGGACTCTCCGACCTCAATATCCCAGCCAGCCTCCGTAGCTGAATGGGTGTACGTGAGCTTACTTACTTGCTCAACGAACAGCTTACCAGAGGGCATACCCTCGGCGTGAACCGCCACGCGGTCACCGATGAAGAAGTCGCCGGAACCTTTGGGCCCGACGTAGTAGGGGAGCCCTTCGGTCATCTTCACCTTACACGAGTACTTCTCCCGTGTCTCCTCCTTTGCCTTCCGCATAGCGGAGAGCGCGGAGATCGTGTAGGCCTTATCCACCCCTGACACCCACTTCTCGAAGGGGAAATCCCAACCGTGCTGCTTGATGCGATCGTGCATCTTATGAGCCTGGAAGGCCAGGATCGTATCCGAGTACAGGGGTTCAGCGATAGCCTCGATAACAGAGCCTGCCTGGCTCTGGCCGAAGATGGAACCCAGCACGCCACCCAGCCCGATGATCGAAGCCTTAATGGCCTCGTTCACACCCGGCATGGACGAACCACCTGTAACGAATTGGACCGGGCCCGGAGGTGTGTAGGAGACGTCCACAGCCTCGACGCCCGTGTCCTTGCCGTGATGCAGCACCACCCAGGGGTGACTGGGAAGCGTGCCACGCCAGTTAGCCTGGCGGTACTGCTCGGGGGTCTGGCCATAAGGCAGTGTCTCGTAGCCCTCTGTGAGGCCGTCCCCCTTGATTCGTTTAACACCTCGGATCAGCCCGGAGACAAGGCTGCCGAGGAAGCTTGTACCCTCAGTCCAACCACTGCGATCCTCAACCTTCACGATCAAGCAGCCGTGCTTAACGCGGCGGCCCTCGATAGGTTGTTTATCGCCATCGAGGTAGCGGCGAACGTCAATGGTGAGCTGAGCATCCTTCACGATGTCAATCACGCAGTCGTGGAAGTACTTGAACCTGCTGGTGAGAATAGCCGGTATAGAGCGGTCCTGGAAGAAGGGGACCGGCTCGACCATGATCGGCCACTCCGAGAAGTCCAGGTCCACCCACTGCCTCACGTTTAGCGGGTCATCCGGGATCATCCACTTACTGTTGTTCTTCCGAAGGAGGTTAACAAACAGGGTGGATGCTACCACCCAGCGCGAAGGCCCGAACAGCAGGAACGCCTTAGGGAATTGGATCTCCGCTGGCAGGAAGGGGTTCGACCAGACGAGCAGGTCCTTCAGCTTGCGATAGTCGTGGACGGCACTTACATCCACCACCGATTCCCCAAGGGGCTTCGATCGAACGGTGACGTTCTCGATGCGCCCGCTCCAACGAGCGCCAGATTTATCGCAGGTGATGTACAGGGACTTAGTGGGCCAGGCGTCTGGCTGCTTCAGCAGCTCGCCAGCCGGGTTGTTCAACGGTATCTCCAGGCTAGCAGAGCCCGCGTCGTTGTGCAGCCACGTGAACTCAGCCTTGTTGTAGTCCTCAACCTCCGCCAGCAGACGCCAGTTGCCGTCCCACAGGCGGATCAGAGGAGGCTTCTCAGCGGCCTTGCGGCGATCCTGTTCGCGCTTCTCTATGATTTCAAACGGGTTAGTCATCTCATCACCACGGAGTGTTGTATCGGGGGAAGAAGGAGAAGGTTACGGAGATAGTAGACCCCCCGGGAGCGGTTACCGACATACGGAACAGTTCGTGAGTCTTACCTGCTCGAATGCCTCCGCCGAAGCGGACTCCATTCATGGCGGCCCAGATCAGGGTGTCGTACTCATCCTCGACCTGGCGGGAGCCAGGGTCGTAGTTGACGAACATGCGAACCCTTTGTGTCCCCGTAGGTTCCGGCAGCCTTACCCGAGGAGAAGATCCTCTGTTAGCTTCACGAGGAATGAGGAGGATGGGCCAAGCGTCGCCACGAGAGGAGGTGATAGCCAAGCGGGGGTAGCTCTCAACCTCACCGAGCCGGTCCTTCGGGAGTGTTACCTCCCAGAAGGTGTTCGCATTACCCTTCATAGTGAACTCTTTTATGAACTCGGGCCCGTACCAGAACGGGTCATCAGCAACACACGTCACAATCAAGCTCGTAGCCTCAGCAACGTTGGGGTCGATCTCAGTGTCGAGGTCGAACTCGACGAGACGCACCTTCATTGTCCGAACCGTTGTATCGGTGGTGACTCGGATAGTTGTGTAGTCATCGAAGGCGAACAGGGAGCGGGCTAGCGACTCGCGGTCCCGGAACTGCTGGCCTCCGTTGGGGCCGTCGTTGCTAATCAATAGCTTCAGCACGATGTCACGGGGTTCGTAGCGGAACCCGAGGAACTGCTGACCGTGGCGTTGCGCCGGGTTGCGGGTGCGGGCAGATGTCTTAGCATCGTACCACCCCTGCTTGCCTGGCTCCAGGGCGATACCGTCCTGGTTTGCGTTGTCCCCCGCGATAATGACGGGGGCTATCTCTTTGTTGGGGCTGATTAGTTCAACTTGTGTTTGCATCGCGTCTCCTTCGATAGCTAGACAGTGTGAAATTGTAGTGTAAAGTCTGTATAAACGTAACAGTGACAGAAGAGGGCGGGGTTATTACACCCCGCCTTTCTGCGTTTCAGGGCCTCCCGAAGGTGGTCCAACTAGTCGTCGTGATCCCTCATCTGAATCTTGCGGTGACGCACCTCTTCAAGACGCAGAACCTCTTCGACTGACAGCACGTGGTAGTGAATTGAAGGCTCCTTCTCCTCACGCTCGCGTGCCCGGCGCTCCTGGTCGAAATCCGAGTTAGTAGGCTCGAACTTCACAGCCTGGTTGATAGCCCGGCTGATAGCGCCATTACCCATACCGAGATCGCTCTTCAGCTGCGACAGATTCTCCAGAGCAAAGGTGACCGGAATCTCACCGATCTTAGCCTCCTCCAGGGCCTTCTTGACGCGACCACTGAAGTTCGGGTCATTCAGACCCGCCTCGATCTGGTCGAGCAGCGGATGCCCGCCAAACTGGGACCGCAGAGCCTGGACGGCTCCAACCCCCATCAACTTGAACTGATCCAAGAACCCGCCATTGATGATGGTGTTGTTCAAGTTCTGGTTCATCATCTCCTTCAAGCCGTCGATCCAGTACTCCTGGAAAGAACGCTTGATGGAGTCGTAGTCCGGCTTATCCAGCTCGGGCATCTGGAACTTCGGAGCCTCACCAGCCTTGTACTCGGTAGGCTTCTTGCGCTTAGCGTTCTTCTCGGCGTGTTCGCCTCGACGCTTAGCCTCGCGCTCCTCGTACCGCTTCAGAGCCTTGTCGTGGTTCTCGATCGCACGCTGGATCTTGCGGGCGTTAGACGCCCTAGCCTTATCCTCAACCTGCGTTCGCTTGAACCCCTCCATCGCCTTAGCCGTCTCAGCGACAGCCTCACGAGCAGCCCCAGGGATGTCCTGGAACTTGCCAGCGACAACACCCGCGATCTTCTCAGCGGCAGACTCGACGGTGCCTACTTCCTTCAGCATACCTCCGGCAAAGTCCTTCACCAGCGCCATACCCGAGGTGTCAGTATAGCCAGAGCCCGAGAGCGGGCCCTTCTTAGCGGGGGAGTGCGGGAAGTAAGCCTTAGCGGCAGCGGCAGCAGCCGAAGCAGCCGCAGCAATCGCCGGGATACCAGCTCGAATACCATTGGCAAACGAGGTCGTCATCGCCAGGCCCGACCCCGTAAGGTCGATCTGGAACATGCCAGGAAGCGATCCAACGAAACCAGCGATGATACCCTGACACTGAGCCACGCCCGCGGCCACCCCAGCGGCCAGCGTCGCAAACGAGGCTGTCGCAGCAGCAGCTGCTTCAGCAAACCCGTTGGACAACGCCGAGCTGATGTTAGCCACCTCCGAGGATACCACGGAGGAGACCTGGCTCATAGCCGACTGCACGCCCGAAGCGAGGTTCGAGAATGCGGAGGTGAACGAGGAGTCAAGGCCGCTCAGACCCGACTGAATCGCCGCCTGCATCTCAGCCATGCTGGAAGTGACCGCCGCAACAGCCGTCTGGAACGGTACTGTCAACTGCTCAGTCAACCCCTGGAAGCCGAGGGTGATACCCTCAAACGACGGGGCGAAAGAAGCGATCTGCTCGTTCAGCGTCGTGAACGCCGTCCCGATACCCGTGAAGGTCTCGGTAAGCTGAGGCCCGATAGCGCTAATCTGCTGGAGCTGCGTAGCAAACCCAGCGAATCCAGCGCTAGGATCGCCGCCCCCGGACTGCTGGCCGAGAGCCGTAGCCTCCTGAAGCTGCTGGAACGCACTCGTGATGACCGGCAACGCCGCCGTCAAACCCGTAAGGTTCTCGACCGGGATAGCAGTCATCGCCTGGAGATCCTGGGCCAACCCCTGGAGAGGGCTGCCTTGCAGACCAGCCGCGGCACCCTCAGTCTGGAGGGCGCTCAACTGCTGCTGCACCTGGGCAATCTGCTGAATGGCTTGCGTCTGAGCAGATAGGTTCTCGACAGGAAGCTGGCTGATAGCCTGCATGTCCTGAGCGAGCCCCTTCAGAGGAGACTCCCCGGTATTAGCCTGGTTCTGACCCAGCTGAGACAGCTGGCTCTGAACGTCCCCAATCTGGCGCAGACTGTTCACCGAGTTTGCCAGGCCGTCGGTGTTGATGTTACTCAGCTGCTGAGTGTCCTCAGCCAACTTCTTCAGAGGTGACTCGCCATTCTGAGCCTGGTTCTGGGCTTGGAGCTGGGAGTTAGCCGCCTCAGCCGCGGCATCCTCTAACTTCCTTTGAGCATCAACATACTTGTTGACCTTATCGACATCCGGCTCGGGACCGTTCAGCCACTTACTCAGGTTCTTGAACAAGCCTCCGATACCGAAGTTCTCAGCATCCATGTGCTTGCCCGTGACCTTCTCGCCGAAGGACAGGGCCAAGTCCTGAATCTGGTTAAGTGGCCCGGCTAGGTTACCGAAGGTTGCTAGGTCAAGAGCGCTCAGATCCTTCAGCGGGCGAACAAGAGCACCAATACCCGAACCGATCTTCTCAGCAAACCCGTCAGGGAGGGCGTCACCCAACCCCTTCAGCGTACCAACAAGGCCTTGCAAGTCACTGATCGAGTTGCTGGAGAACCCAGCCAGCCCCTCGGAGATGCCCGGAAGGGCCCCTTTCAGGGTGTTCATAGCACCGGAAAGCCCGTCGAGAGACAAGCTGCTCATATCGCTAAGAGCACTCGTTAAGTCAGGGAGAGCTGCTTGCAGCGTAGGCAGGTTATCAGTCCAAGCAGAGCTGAAGGCTCCAGACAAGCCTTCCCAGGCCCTCTTGACACCCTCGAGAGAGGGGGCAATGTTGTCGAGGAAACCTGAGTTCTGCGACCACTGAGCAACTCCGATGACCATATCGGAGAGGCCTGTACCTACATTCGAGAGGATCGTTCCGAGACCGTCCAGGCCAGCGTTGCCAATCTTCGACAGCACCGGTGCCAGCGTCTCCATGCCGGGGCCTAGCGATTCCAGCACCCGGCCAAGGTTACCGACCACACCACCAGCGAGGTCTGCAATCAGGTTACCGAAGGTAGATAGTGAGGGCATAGCCCGCGTCACACCGTCCGCGAACTGATCGAAGAACTTAGTGAAGCCTGGAATCACCGTCGTGAAGTTCTCGACGCCCGACTTGATGATCCGACCGACGTTAGTTGAGAAGCTGCCAATGACGTCGTAGGCGCCCTCGATTGCCGTCTGGAGAGTCCCGTTAGCGATCAGCTCGTTGACGTTCTTGCGGAACGAGGACCCGAAGGAGTTCAAGCCTGCTGCCAACTTGGGGAACGTGTTCGATCCCGCGCTAGCGATGTCGAGGACAGCTCCCGTAAACTCTTCAGCGAATGGCTTCATCTGGCTAAACAAGTTCCCGGTGTTACCGAGAATGTTGTTCAGCTTAGCGATGCCGTTAGTACTGGTGACAGCGTTCACCATACCCTGAGTGAAGTCAGCAGTGCCATTAGCTACCTGCTTCATCCCCTCGCGAGTCTGCTGCATCATCCCGTTCAGCTGCTCAAACTGAGGCGTCAACCGCTCCCGGTAGACGTCAGACATAGCAGTCTTCAGGTTGTTAAACTCCGGAGCCGCCGCCTGTGCAGCGTCCTTCACACCTTGGAAGCCTAGAGCCAGCGATCCGAACACAGCCGCCGCTGAAGCAGCAAGAGCTGGGATGCCAGCCAGCGCGGCGGAGATGCCGCCGATAGCTGGTCCGATCAGCGACGCGACAGCCGCAACAATCCAACCCGTGCGGGTCAGTCCGAGGAACGATCGGCGGAAGCCCTGTTGCCGTCGGTTGAACAGGTTGAACTCACGATCACTGTCGCTCTTCTTCGAGCGAGAACGCTTACTGTAGTCAAACAGTTCAGGTCCATCAGGTCCTTGGAACTTGCGGCCCCGCACAAACCGGATCTTCGGAGACAACTCGACCGCCTCACGGCCAAGCTGCTTCATCCGCTCGGACGCCCGCGCGAAATGCTCACGAGCGGCGTTACCGAACTCCTGCACCTTCAGACGGGCATCAGCCAGCCCTCCGCGCAAGCGGTCAAGGTCGCCACGGTCGAAGCTGAACGCCTTGCCGACGCCGAACTTCAGGTCACCGAGGCTCTGCTTCAGCGACGCCCGGCGACCGAGATTACGCTCACGCTGAGCTAGCCCCTTCAGGAAGTTGCTGTTCAGCCGGTTAGACCGCTGCTCCAGACGAGCAAGGCCCTGATCAGTTAAACCGAGAGCTCGGCGGGCCTCAGCTGCCTGCCTCTGAAGATCAGCCAGCGCCTTAGTGCGGCTCGAAGGTGTGGAAGACCGGAGGTTTCCGAGAGCAGCCTCGAGGCGGGCGATCTCAGCATTATACTTGCCTCCGACTTTTTGCCGAGCCTGCTTCCCGTTAGCCCGAGAACGCTCAACATCACGCAGCTTCTTCAGCGCGTTGATCTCACGTTGGTAAAGTTGCTCAGTTTTCTTAGCATCAGCCCAGAGGTCCGAGAAATCAGCCTTGCCGAACACCTTATCAGCGCCGCGCGAACCTAGCTTAGATATTTCACTCTGAGCCTGGCGGGCACCAGATCTCAGCTGAGCCAGCCACCGGCTCGTACGATCCCCAACCTGCTTCTCCAGCTGGAAGTTGAGCGCGTGCTTCAACAGCTCAGCATCAGTCTTAGTCTCGCGGATCTGCTTCCGCATAGCCGCCAGCGCTTTCGAGTAAGCCTCAGTCGCCTGGGCTCGCTGAGTGGCGCGCCCCGCAGTCAGCCTCTCCTGGATGTTGGGTAGCTTAGGCAGCTTAGCAGTCAGCTGCTTCAGCCCAGTAAAATCGTACTTTGGTATCTCAATGCGGAAACCGCCTTTGCGGCCCCACGTGGTGCGCTTCAGACGGTCCATCTGGCGGAGGGCGCGGGAAATATCGACATCAGCATCGACCTTCACCTGACCCTTCTCACCCTTAGTAGCTTTGTTAAGGCTGGATCGAAGGTGATTCTTATCAACCTCTGGCTTGACCTTAGTCTTGCCGTCAACCTCGCCTAGCTCCTTCTCGACGTCCTTCTTCAGTTCGTCAGTGTCAGCTTTAAGGGGAACCTTAACCTTCCCCATCTTAGCGAGGTCTCGCTCAACGCGCTGCCTAAACCCTCGTGTGTTAGGCAGGACGCGGATTGTTACGCGACCGACTTCAACAGCCATAACTTACCCTTCTGTTTGGTAGTTTGCCCTAGCCATTGCTGCAAACAAGTTGCTGCCTGCCCGGCGGCTAGACTTCCGAGCACGGGAAACAATCGTCTCAGGGGGTGTCAAACGTTTCTTAGTACGCACCTGAACATTCGTGAACGTGTTCTGCTGCACGGCGTCGATAACCCCCGCTAGCAGATGCTCCGTAATACCCCAGCCCGCTGTGTCCTGATCGTTGGTGAGTGCCGCATACGTCATACTATCCGGTGGTAGAGCATACACCAGGCACAACGCCGTCTTAGCGTCCAACTCAGACAAAAAAAGCCCCCGAAGATCCACGCCGTAATAGCGTAGAACCTCGGGGTAAATCTTGTCGCCGTGCTCGTCGAGCAGGTCCGCTAGGGCTAAGCTTCCCCCGGCTGAGTAGCCTCCATCCAAGCGTGGAAGACCTCCATCAGGTTAGCGGGGCTGTCCTCCAGCAAATCCAGCAGCTCCTGGCCTCGGCCATTCTTCTCAACAGCCTTCAGCAGATTCTTAACCAGCTCGATCTGGCTGTCAGTATCAGCCGCATCATCAGCGCTGTTCAGGATCTTGTCAGCTTCGCGACGCTGAGTCGCAGGCAGCTGAAGCAGGTTCTGGAAGATGAACTTATCATCGCCATTGGTGATCTCGAGACCCTGGTAGCGCTTAGCAGCAGCATCACGAATATCGGACAGGGAGTAGGTAGCCATATTGTGTCTCCTCAGATAGGCTAGTCAGCCCGCGCCTGGTGGCGCGGTTCAGGGGTTGGGGTTAGCTTAGGCTTCCGGGGTAATCCACTCGAAGAGCAGACGGCCCGGGTGGTTCACAAAGGTAGCGCGAACCGGTAGGCTGGCGAACTCATCCGCCTCCAGCTTGATAGCTTCCTCACGACGGAGGGTAGCCTTAGCGGCGGTGAATGCAATCGTGAACGGCCCATCGACCAGGACGATCAGCAGGGCAACCTCGATGGAGGTACGGGAGCCGTCCGAACCGTAGATACCTTCGGTCGTGCTCTTGTTCTTGCCGAAGTAGGCTTCCAGAGTCTCAACATCCCACTGCACAAAGCGGATGATGACGTAGTCAACCGGATCTTCCTCGGTGACTTCCTTCAGCTTTTTCTTCTGCCAAGAACCCTTGACTTTAGTGTCGCCGCCGTCGAAGCCGAACTCGGGCAGCTCCTCCTGGGCCGTGTGGCCAGCAAGTTCCCAGTCGTTGGCATCAGCGCCTTTCTTGACCTCTACATTCGGGGTCGTGCCACCTGTAAGAGTGGCATTAGCCGTCAGCTCCTCGTTAGCTTTAGCAAGCTTGCCAATGAAGGCTACCTCGTAGTTCTTACCAGCCTCGCCGGTAACAACAACGTTGCCAGCTCCAATCGAAGCCAGCTTGGAAAGCTCCGCCTGGATCTCAGCTGGGGTGGCGTTGTAGGCCAGAGCAGCCGTGGCGTTACCCTTGTGGGTAAGGGTGAAGGTGCCGCCGGTCGGGGCACCGGTTACAGAAACCTTGACGCTGGATGCGCCGAAGGTCTCGGGGTTGAAGTTCTTCAGGGCTGCACGGCTCGGGGCGGCGGTGCCCACAGGAGCTTTAAAAACGTAGCCCGTGCTAGCGGTAAAGACTTTCTCATCAACGAGAGCCATTTAACCTCTCCTTCGGGGGTATCGGAAGTCTGTACGCAGCAGCTGTTGCACACGCCAGGTTCCTTGGATTTCAGATGGGAATTGAGTCATCCCCAGGGTTTCACGCACCCTAACCAGGTGCCCAACCCCCGGAACAACCACGTTCCGGGAGTTCACTAAGATGTTTCGGCAACGGATAGCTAGATCCTCAGTAGCAGCCAAGCCTTCCCGCGTCGTGGCGGTGATCTCAACCACCGGGTGCTCCAACCCGTTCTGGATAGAGCCGAGGGAGTTCAAGCCGCCAAGGCGGCGAACTCGAACCTCTGGGTACTCTCGGTGCTCGACGTTGTCAGACCACGTTCGGACGTGGACGCCGGGGCCCAGACCTTCTCGAAGGAGAGGAAGAACAATGTCCTGAACCCTGGGTGTGAGTTTCGGAATCATGTGGCCTCCTTACAAGCTAGCAACAGCACCTCGGATAATTCCGAGCTTGCTTTCGATGATGAGAGCCTTGCCCTTGGGATCGTCCAGATGCAGGAAGGCGTCTGAGATAGAACCCTTCGTTACCGAGATGCTCGAGGGTGGCTCATTGGGTTGACGGGTGCGGTCGTGGTTGCGATGATGGGGCTCGAGCTTGGCCTCGGCGATACCTTTGGCCGCTGTCATGCGGGCAAAGTTGTAGGCGCCGATACCGGGGTTGTTGCGAACAATCTTGCGGTAGGTGTCCGACTCAGAGCCGTACCATTGGATGTGTGCCAAGCTAGCTCCTCCGCATCGTGTAGTCGAAGTGGCCAGTGCGCCGAGACATTCGGTACTCAGTGGGGTACCCGAACACCTCCCAGCGCTCGCCATCCTTCATCAGGTAGCTTTGTGGACCGATCTTCACGCCAGCATCCTCGCGCCGAACACGCATCCGAGCGACGTTCTCCGAGAAGAACCCCTCGGTCATTTGCTCCTGGCGCCGAGCGGCTGTGCCGCTCTCACCGTGAGCCTGCCACATCACCCACAAGCGCTTCGGCTTGTTCGATGGGTGAGTGAACGTATTGCCATCCCGGTCGCGGGTAGCAACCTCTGGGTAAACATCCACCCAGCAGTTGCCCTTGTCAAGAAGGCTCACTAGACCTCCCACGGGGGCTTGGGGCCAGCGTGAACCACAGTCACACGCTGGCGCACACCTAAACGTTCCCACTCCTCGTCGAGAATCTTCAGACGTCCATCAGCGAGGCTGCCGTAGCGCTCGTAGATGTAGTTACCATCGGTCTCGCTCTTAAACCCTTCCGGGTTGCTGAGGAGGCGAATAACCGCATCGCAGCAGACGGCTTTAACCACGCGGGCGTACACCGGGTCTGCAACGACCCGGGTGTTTAGATCCTCAATCCGGGTTCGGAGGAGATCAAGGGCATCCTGTAGCCTGGCCGAGGCGACCTTCCGCTCAACGTCGGTGAGATCCTCGGAGGATGCCCACCTAGCTTCTAGATCCTCGACCGTAACCATTACTTCTCGACGACCTTCACGAAAGCCTGTGGGTCACGCACAACCAGGCCGAATTCGGCCTCCGCACGAACGGCCACAAGGTTGTTCTGCCACAGGCTGACCAGACCGGAACCATCCTGAGCGTCAGACAGATCCAAGGTAGCCTGGTCGGAAACGTCGAAGGTGATACCGCCGACCTGGCCCCAGATGATCTTGCTGAAGTCACCCATGAAGCCGCGAGTCGTGCCGGAACCAATGCCTTTACCCAGCAGGGCCGGGCGGCCAAGGATGCGGCCCTTAGTGGTCAGGGAGTTAGTCTCGACGTAGGTAGGCTCGGTGAACAGCGGACGCCCGTTAGCGTCGAGCGAGCTGTTCATCACAGGCTCAACCTTATCGTCAAGGATAGCACCTGTCCATTTCTTGCCGTCGTTGACCAGCAAGCTCAGACCCTCATTGAACGCCTTGTAGGCGTCTGGTTTAGCCGGGGTGCCGTCAACCAGCTTGACAGACTTAGTGGTCTGGTTCATGTGAGCCCCGAACGGGGAGTTGATGCCATACAGGGCTGCATCGTCGAAGGCCTTAGCGAAAGCCTCAGCCACCTTGTTACGCATCGTCTGAGCGTAGTTCAGCGGATTCTCGCGGGCAACCTCAGAGGAGACCACGAAAATAGCGGCGATTTTCTTCGGCTCCATCACGACTTTCTGGAAGCCGCCCTTAGTGATCGGCTTCTGAGCAGTCTCGGCTACCCAGCTGGCTTTAGCCGTGCCGGACCAGACCGGGATAGCCTTGCCGGAAGGGCCGAGGGCTTCCTTAGTGGCGAGCTGCTGTACGAACGAAACGCGGGCGATCTCGTCGAAGATCGGCTGAGCAACTTCGGGTGTGAGAAAAGTACTAAACTCTGAGCGCTTAGTTACGTTACCCATGTTAGCGGGCATGGAATCTCCTTCAGGTTAGTTTACAGCGGAGGTCAGCAAAGCGACAAGCGGATCTCCATTGAGGGGCAGTGGTGCTGAACCTTGCGACGGGTCGGTAGCACGAGCTGGAGCGGGGTCAGATCCAAACAGGGCCTTCAGCTTCTCCGCGTGGGCTGCCACCTCTTCGGCGGTGTCACCCTTCAACAACGCGGCGAAATCATCCAGCTTGTCGCTGCCAATGCCGACATTGAGGGCTGCGCGGAGGCGCATCTCACCCTGACTGAGAGCCTTTACTTCAGCCTGTGAGGCTGCCAGTTTCTCTTCCAGTTCGGTAACCTTTGTCGTGTACCCCGAAGCCTCCTCCTGGGCCTGCTTCAGAGCGGTAGCAAGGTCGTTCTTCTCGGAGCGGTACTTAGCCGCCTCCGAGTTAGCTTTCGTGATCTGGTCACGGGCCCAGTCCGGGAGCTCCTGGCTCACGTTCTCGGCGGTCGAGGTGTCTTCACTCACGGTGATTCACCTTTCTAGGCTGCCACCTGGGCATCCTGTAGAAGTTCTTGTATTCTGCCTGCTTCCACCTCGCGGCGGAAAGCCTTTCTAGCCTCATGGCCTCGGTACCCCTGGCGCCGTGTGACGTCATTCCAGAGGGCTTCAGCTGCCTGCCAGCGTTCCCGGCCTTCCCAACTCCTGGTTGTAAAAACCGGCACAATCTTGCAGTCGCAACCGTCGTGCCACGCACTCATTTGTTCACCTACAAGCTCGCCGCCCCCGGCGTCGAACTCAAATCTAGCGCCTGCGGTTTTAGCGGTCTTGTAGACAGGTCCTCGAGAAGCTAGCATCCAGCACCAGCCGCACGTCTCCGCGCCGGTAGGTACCCGTGCCCATCCTCTCACAAGGCGGGACTTGCCCTTAGCTTCTCGCTTAGCGTTAACCTCATCGTGGAGGTCATCCAGCGAAATCTCAGAGGAGGTGAACTCGTCATCTTCCTCCCAGATAATCTGGTCGTCAAGAGCCTCATCAACATCGCTGACAGCTCGCAGGATCTCCCGCCGTCCGCCGTTCTCAACCGTCCGAGCCACACGCAGGGCAGCCCGCGCCACCTCGTTAGCCGTCGTATTCGGCTTCATCATAAGGGGGCGAACCTCCTCCATATCCTTAACGAACCTCTCGAAGGAGAGTCGAGGAAGTGGCCGGTTCGGCATAGGCGCGTCGGTGACCTTGGCCCGCTCCTTCTCGTACAGCCGTCGAGCTAGGTTAGCACCGTAGGTATAACGGGAAGCAACTTGCGGGAAGATCGTTTGCAGCAACAACCTCCAGATGGGGAGGGTGACCTGCCTCGAAGCATAGCCCGCGAAAGTCGTTGTGACCGACCTAACCACGGGCGCAACGTTGGCCGCCTGAGCGGCCTCTAACTCAGCTAGGTTCATCGCTCACCGGCTGTTCATACATAGCGTTCAAGGCGTTGATGGGGTCTGTCTTATCCTCAGCCTCCATGCGGCGTCGCTGCTCAGGTGAATAGCCCGCGTCGATACGAGCCTGCTCCTTAGTGATGAAGCCAGCGCCGTTCGCATACTTCTTAGCTGTAGCATCAGCGATCGCAGCAACCGTAGGTGTCGAAGGGTCGCGCCACAGGGCCTCCATGCGGAAATCATCCAGCGAGAGCTGACGTCCCATGACCAGTAGGGCAACACGCATAGCACGTTCCCAGGCATCCCCGAACTGTACAGTCAGGGACTCACAGGTGCGAACCAACCGGGTTTCAGCAGCTCGAATAGCCTCAGCGGACGCTGGGTTATCGGAGGAGCTGGAAAGGTAGCTCGGAGGCAGCCCCGTGTAGACAGCTGCCATGCGGAGAAGCTGGTCGATAGCCTCGGTGAAGTTCCGAAGCTCAGCTGCGTTCAGCTGGGCAACCTTGCCCTGGGGGTCCTCGATTGCGATGTAGCTGTTGATGTACAGCTCTAGCGGTGACTTTGTGTCACCCTTAATCTCATTGGCTGAAGCGCCAAAGATCACACGCTGAGGTGTAGCCATAAGCTCGGAGGTAGCCTGCATGTTCATGAGGATGCGGCTAGCGGCGTCGGTGACCGACTGTATCTCCTCGGTGATTATCGAGGTGCCGTACAAGTCAGCGCTGTTGCTGCGGCGAACCACCGGCACAACCGGCACAACGCCTAGGCCGTGCTGCACGGTTTCTGCAACCTTCAGCTGTCCCTGGTCGCGGAGGAAGTACTCAGTGCGATCCGGGAAGTAGAGGGTAGCGGAGGCCACCTGGTTACTGTCATCTAAAACTTTGCGGACAGCCCACAAGACCTCCCCCGTTCGGGGGTCAATCTTAGCGAAAAGCCCACGAGGGGATTCAACCTTGATAACCGGGATATCAGGTACTCTCAGCGGGTTAGCTTCATCTTCCTCAGTAGGCGCTGAGATCGTGATGTACGATCGACCATATACGAGAGAATCTGTTACCTGGTTCACCATCTGGGAATCCAGTGAGTTAGCTCGGTACCATGCCCAGAGCTCGTCATCCCCAGAGGTGGTAGAATCTCCGCGCTGGAACCCTTCGAGAATCAGACGCTCCGCAATGGCGCTCACGTAGATACGCGGGATGCCAACCTGGGCCAGCAGCTTACGCAGCTGCGGCGGGGTAGCAATGCCGATCGCCATGTCGCGGGCTTGAGCATTGTAGTAAGACCAGAGCCGAGCAAAGCTCGTCTGGTACTTATCCATCTCGTTAAACGCCTGGTCGAGAGTGATCTCGACCGGCTGGGGGTTTACCATGTGATAGCGCCTCCTCCGGTGCCGTTTCGTGTCTTTCGGTCAAGCAGGTACTGCTGCCTAGCGCCGAAAGCCAAAACCGCGGTTACGGCCCCGTCAATCTTCCGGCTGGAGTCCTTCGACTCCTTGCGGATGCTGATAGCATCCCAAGGGGTTGGGTGTCGGTGGGCATTTAGAACGTACCACCGAAGCAGAGGATCCCCGTTGTGGGTGGCCTCTCCCGATAGGATCGCATCGACGAACCTCTCACAGTCAAGTGCGAAGCGTTTCTGCGACCCGCGCATGTCAAAGCCGATCGGACTGTTCGGGCTGGCCCAAACCTTCAGCTTCCTCTTATAATCCCTGCTCCAAGCGTCGATGTACGACTCCATCTCGTGGACGTCAGAACGGAACGCCACAACCTTGTAACGCTCAAACAGCGAGCGGACAACTGCGTCAACATCCTCTCGAGGAACCAAACCGTCTGGCATCTTCTCAGGGTTCCACGTCCGAAGGAGGAACACGGCACCGTCGCTGATGCGACAAGCTGAGATAGCTGTGTGGTCGTTGGACTTCGAGCCGTCCAAGCCAAGTGCGATCTTATCGCCAGGCTGAAGCTTCAAGCCCTCGCGGTAACCGGAATCCCACTCAGCAGGGGAGAACCAGGCATCCTCAGCGGCGTTGATCTGATTCAGGAACTTGCGTCTCGACTCCGACACCTTGTTACGGATGTCCAGAATATCGTCGATAATCAAGTCTACGTCGAGCCAGACTGCATCACCTCGGGCTACCAACAAGCCCTGGCGCAGTGACTCAATGCCAGCGGCGAATCCCTCGGGATCTTCCTTCTCCGACGGGATCTCGCCAACCGGTGTGTCTGAGGGGGCTTCTAAAGCATCATACAGCAGGCGGGTATCGACAGCCTCACCAGCCAAAGCCTTTTGATAGGCGTCCCAGTCAGCCTCGCCTACGCTATCCTGTCCGGGAACGTGAGCGTTGCAAATGCTGAGACTGCGACACGAGCCGTACGCTGACTTAGTAACGTTACCAGCGATGACGTTAGCCATGTCCTTACCCTGGTTGGACTCAATCCACCACTGCGTTTCGTTCTGCACAACGAACGTCGGACGCTTACCTTCCAGCGCCATAGGGGAGCTAGTCACGCCTTCAATCATCTTCCCTCGGTTGTCGTAGACGATAGTCTTGTTGACGTCGAGTCCGAACTCCTCCTTCATGTGGGGGGAGATCAGCGAGGGGAATAGCGTGAAGGTGTTGCGTGTCTGATCGTTGGACACAGCGGCAATCTGAACCCAGGGGTCGTACTTAGGCTTGCCAACAGCCTGGCCCTCGGCGTCGAAATGGGAAAATTCCACAGGTCCAAGAAGCTCCGCCAGCGACAACGCGCCGACCAGAGGGTCCTTGCCCCAACCCTTCATACGCCTCAGCGTGCCCGCGCGGTAGACAAACCGTCCGTCAGCGTCTACAGCATACCACCAGAGGATGAAACGAGCCTGCTCCATCGTGGGCATGAACGGCTGGCCTGCATACGGTCCACCGGGGGTAAGTACATACTTATAAAGCCAGTTCAGGACACCCCAACCGAGGGTGTGCTCGGGGAGAATCCAGTCGCCGTTCTCGTCAGTGGCCCACGTCGGGCCGATAAAGTGCGGTGCCGCCATTACCAGCCTCTCGTCGCTCACGCCACTCTACGAATGTTTGGAACGGAGGTGGTGGAAGCTCTAGGCCCTTAGCCGCGGCCCAAAGCTCGATACCCCGCATAAGGCGTGTAACCCAGCGGATGTACTCGAATTGCTCACTCTCCGATTTTTGTAGTTCAGTTATCTGTTCCTGGAGACGTTTCTCCAGTTCGATCTGCCCCTCTTCGAGGGATCGAATACGCTTCTCTGTGTACTCCTCTTTCTTCTTCCGGCTATTTTCCTTTGTCCGGGAGAGCCACTGGAAAGCAGCGGGAATCCCACCAAAACGCTCCTTTAACGTGCGCTCCGAAAACAGGGCTGTTCCGCCGAAGATGAAGAGAAGTACCAGGGTGAGCCACTGAATACCCGGGTGTTGAGGTAAATTCGTTATGTGCTGCACCCAGTCCACTACCAGGCTCCTTTCAGGTACAAAAATGTGTTACCCGGCTGCACCCCGCTTCGGCGGGGGAGCCTCTAGCCTGATGCAGTGGGTTTATTGCTACCTATCAGTAGCGGCCAGCGTTCGTCTCAATGGACGGGGCGACCTGATCGTCATGAATCTCGGAGCGGACAGCCGCGCCGTACTCATTGATCTTGTTGATCTGGGACGCAGACCAACCATTGCGGGTTTTCTTAACCCCGAAGACTGTAAGCAGGAAGCCTACAATCAGGATACCAACCTGAACCCGCTCATCTGTAGCGAACGGCTGGGTACCCAGCCACGCAAGCAGAGTTGCGACGAAACCGACAGCGGAGGTGATGGTATTCGCATTAGCGCGGAACCAGCTCTGCTTCTCGATTTCAGAGTTCAGGAAGTCAGCAAGGAAATCAACCTCGCGGAGTTTAGGGAAAGCCATTTAGGCTCCTTTCTGTTGCTCCAGTTTTTCAACACGCTCATTCAGGGACTTCAGGAGGCTGGACATGCCAAGCACAACCTGAAGAGCCTGGTAAGCGTGTGAATCAGCGTTCAGAAGAGCGTCGAGCGGTGTCATATCCACCGTCGAGCCGGGAACGCGAGAGCGGTAGCGGCGATCCAAACGGTCGAAATCCACTTCAGTCTCCTCTTTCTTGCCCCCGAACGGGGGGTTGTCAATGTACTTGTTGACTCGTGCGCGGAAATCGTTCATGTCGATTCCGCCCGGATCCCATTTCCCTTGGGCCGCGCCCGAATACTCCTTGTGACCCAGCAGAGTATCAGGGGTAGCTCGCTTGCCGAGGAACCAGAGAATCGCAGCGCAGCAGCGGTAGTAAGCGTCTAGCATGGCGGGTGGCCAAGGTGAGGTGCCGTCACTAGCTGCTTCGATGCCTATGGAAACCTGGTTGGCAGCGTTGGTAGGCCAGTTAGTGAACCAGCCTGCACCTGCGTGCCACGCAATACCGACGCCTGTTAAGACAGCGGTACCGTCTCGGTTAAGGTGAATCTGACTACACAGCCCGAGGTCTGGGTGCTGGGCAATGTAGCCGGGGATGTCAGTGTTCGTGCCTGTGTGGTGCACGACAATACCTTGAATGCGCCCGAAGTCACCGTGGCCGCGATCACGCCAGCCTGGCCACTCTTGGACGCGGACACCAAACTGTTTCAGTACTTCAGGTAGGAACGTCGGGTCGCCCCGCCAGTTGGGGTTGGGGTTTACCATTACAGCTCCTCTACTGTTACAAGGGTGTGGACTTTGCTCGTCGCGTTGGTGCCAACGCGGATAGCAACTTCAGGATGCCCGCTCTTTGCAGTCCACATCGTGGTGTCTACGTCTAGCGAAACAGCCTTCATATATACTGTAGACGTCTCATTGCCCAAAAGAGCGTCACCTTTGGTCACTGTGATGTTCGTCACGGTGAAATTATCGATGCCCTGAGTAGTCTCAGGAGTGTACTGAGGCGTCACAGTAATGCGGTATCTACCCGTTCCTAGCTGGAGTTTTCCACTTTCAAGGTTCACTCCTCCGCCTTGGACCGACGTTAATTCAACGGGGGTAGTAGGGGGGGTAGTTTTGTCTGTCGAGACCGTCGCCGGGCCGCGGAAAATCGCCTTAGCTTGGCCCGCCGATGGGTCACGATTCGTCCACTTGATAGACTCGTCGATCATCCACGGAGCAGGCACAGAATCCCACGGGTTGTTATTGGCGTCCTCCGCGCCACCCGAGAACGTATCGTCGGTGACGTAGATCGAAGCAACGTTAGCCTCGCTAGCCTTCTTCAGGATAGCCCTCATCTGATCCTGCGTAGCATTGTGGATCGCATGGAAGAACCGCGTCGGAGGGTACTTTCGGTACACATCAGGAGTGACAGGGGCCTCCGCATCATTCAGATACTTCTCCGCCTTCTCCTCGAACGACATCAAAATGTCTGTAGCGTTCAGAACATCCTCAGTCGTGTTGGTGCCCGGGTTGCCCATCACGACGAACTTCTCGCCGTACTTGGCCTTCACCGTCTTGTAGATGCGCTGGTAGAACGGGACCAGGTTCTTAGAAGTACCCCAACCGTTTACCATCTCGTCAAGGAAGACGCCAGTAACGCCGTACCACTGGACATACTTGTCGATGTCTGCCAGCACGCTCTCGACCTTCACGGTCGCCTTAATCGTGCGAACGTAGCCCAGCATGGGCTTCCTGTACGGGCGGAGCTTGTTGACGAGCGACACGAAATCATGCTCCTGCTTATCACCCACCCCCGAACGGGGGTTGATAATGAAGAATGGGGCCTTGTCGATGTGGTCAAACACCGTCTTCCACTTCGAGTTCGTGGCGAAATCCTGATCGGCCCACCAGTAGGTGACCGGCACCCAGTACCGAGACGCTGCATCCAGCGGCAAAGGAGTGTAATCCTCCTTCGGCCCAACCGTCACAGCGTCTGTGTAGTCCGGGGCATTCGGATTCAGGTTCAGGTTCTGGATGAACGCCTTCTTCGGATCAATCGAGCCAGGCGCCGCCTTGTTGCCCGTGATCGAGTTGTTGCCCACCTCGGAACGCTGGTGGCCCTCCTCCAGGTGGATCTTAACCATGTGAGCCGCATAGGACTCATCAATCGTCTTGCGGTAGTAGTTGTTCGACACAACACAAGAGTTCGGGTTGTAGATCGCAACCGCGGCCCAGTCAGCCGGGCGCTCCTTCAGACGGGTGAAGTTCTCCCCACCCACATCCTGAATATGGTTACCCGTGATGATCGTGCCCGGACCAGAGCACGCGACACCGTGGTTCCACGCCTTGCCGATCATATTGTTCGCTACCAGGCTGTAAGCTCCAACGGAGATCCCGTTGTCCTTCGACACCGGCAGTGAGTTGTTCGTAATCACAGCGTTGTGACAGCCAATCGTGAGACCGATAGGCTCATACCCAACGGAGGAGTCAGCCATCTCAACGGTGTTGTTCGAGATCTTCAGGTAGGTAGGGCTTCCGATGTCCTTACCTGTACCCGCAATTCCCATCCCGCACGTGATGTTTCGGAGGTAGTTATTCTCAACGCTCACGCCGAAGCTGTTGTCCTTCACCAGCACGCCGTAGCCAGAAGCCTGGTTGTTGTCGGTCTGCTTCAGACCTGCGCCATCGACGCGGCACTGCCGGATCGAGCTGCTGGTCACGCCCGTGACAGCCACGCCGACAGCCGTGTAGCCCTGCATGATGAAGGCAGACCCGCCACACTGCTCGACGGCCACACCCTTCAGGTGCACGTTCGAGGCATTGGTGATCTGGAAACAGTGCTGGGGCTTCTTAGCATCTGTCCACTCCATCTTGACGAGCAGATCCTCAATCTGGAGATTCTTAGTGCCGTCGCCCGAACCCACGAGGAACGCCGCTGGCGCCGTGTCTTGCGGAGGTGCCCACTTCAGGATCGTTGACTCGCCCTGGCCGCGGATCGTCTTACCAGACGCCTTACCGATCAAGACCGTGGTCTCCAGCTCGTACTCGCCCGCCGGGATCTCAATCGTCTTAGCCTCCGGGTTGGCGATCGCAGTGTTGATAGCCGCTGCAATCTTGTTCGTGCCAGCCGCTGGCTTCACGATGAACACGCCCCCAACGCCGGTAGGCGATGGAAGCTTCTTCACAGCAGCCTCGACAGCCGCATTCACAGCCGTTGTAACGGCGTTCTGATCGACGGCTCCTCCACCTTGTGGCGGATTAGCTCTCAGCCACTCCTCCGCGGCCTTCTCAGCCGCTTTCTTGATCTCCTCCGGGGAAGCCTGTGGAATCGCCTTCAGAGCCTCTGTGAGCTTCTGATCGAGCGTCTGGGTAAGCTGGCCCTTCAACTCCTCCTTCAGACCGTCAGACGCGCCCTGAATGGTACTGAGGGCTGTATCCCGAGCTCCCGCTATGGCGCTCTCTGCGGCAGAGCCCGCACCTGAGATCTTGCTGAGAGCCGCATCGCCTGCATTTGAGATCTCGGTCACAACCTGAGTAGCTCCTGAGACAGCCTGAGTGGCGGCCGTAGCTTGTTCCTTCACCTGGCGGATAGCATCACGCACACCGTCAAGCTCACTCGGAGGAGCCGACGGGTTCTCGAGCAGATCCGAGAGGTTCACGGTCTCAACAGCAGGCACCATCACGCGGAACGTGAAGTACCGGCCCGCCGCAAACAGGCGGATTGTAGCCTCCCCGGGGGTGACTCCAGTGAACTCTGCCTTGCCGTTAACCAACGGCTTAGGGTCCGAGGCCTCTGGAACCAGGATACGGTTCGTACCAAAGGCTGGCGTGGCCCCTGAAGCTGCAACCGAGACGGTCCCCTCGACCGCTCGGCCCAGCACGGTCTGGAAGTCACAGATGATGTTAGCCAATCTGACGCCCTTCTAGTCGTTGTCGGAAAATTTCAGCGATGTCTACAACCTCAGCTGCGCTCTTATTGCGTTCGATTTCCAATCGGACACGACGTCGCTCACCCTCTTGCAGAAGTGCGTTGCTGAACAAGGTGTTCACCTGCTGGAGCATCGCGGGAGACGGGCGCTTGGACTTAAGCAGCTGGTCAGCGAAGTGTAGGGCGAACTCGAGAGTTGCCCAGTCCGAAGGTTCGTAGTATTGAGCCTGGCCGCTCTCAGCGGCTGCATTCCACAGACGCTTCACGAGGTAGTGAGGGTCCTCAATCCCCAGCTTAGGCTGGTTAACGGGCCCCGCTAAGGAGATAACTTCGACGTCGTTCTCCTTGTTCCGGCGTATGCGCTCCGAACTGCGCTTAGGTACTGGTCCTGGCACTGGTGTCTCCTGGGTGTTTTTCTGCTGGTCGTAGACGTAACTCACGCCGTCGCCTAATGGCTTCAGCGGATTCGCGCTGCGTCTTAGCTTTGTGACACGCAGCACATAGGGATTGCAGGTTACTGAGGTCGTGGTTGTTACCGCGCCGTATGTGGTCCACGTCGGTGGCCGTTCGGCTACAGCCCGGTCCCTGAATCTGGCAGATCCAGTGATCGCGCTCCAGCACGAGGCGGCGTAGCGAGTTCCAATTCGCGGGCAATTCGCCGCGTCGGCGGGATGTCCAAGCCATGTTCCGGTCTCCTGCGTGGTCTGGTTGGGGCTAGAATCGCTAGAATCGGGCCTGTAAGGCCCTCTGAGCGACTTTCTAGGCTTCCCTGGGTGGTTGTAAGGGTGAGGGGGTCTCAAGCCGTTAAAACGGCTGTTTTGAGCTGAGGCCACCGGGTAGTTGTTCTATCCGGTTAAACCCGGTCCCTCACGTCAACGCAACGCCTCACGCCTGTGAGGCTTGCATTGCCCTTCGGTCAATCCGAAGGTGAGTGAGATACGAGCTTTTCAAGCTCGCGCGCTAAGAGGCCCCCGCAAGGGGCCTCGTAGCTAGTTCTCCGAAGGAGGTGTATTTACCACCTTTGGAAACAATTCATGTTTTCCGAAGGTGAGCGAAGTATTTCTTTCTTTTAGCGCTATCGCTAGATAGCGCTTTTCTTTCTTTAGCTTAGCGCTTTAAGCTCTTTTATTGAGCTTAAAGCTAGATAGCTTAAATAGCTAAGCTAAAGCGTTCTTTCGTTTGTTACTACAGAACGCTTAGATACGCTACGCTTAGCTCGCTGCGCTAACCCCAACCCCCTTACCCCCTTCCCCTTAAGCTCTCAACCTAACTGTAGACGTCTCAAACGCCAAAAGAGCGTCATCTAGCTAGTGTGACGTCAGACACACATAGATAAGTGCAGGTCAGGAGAGTGAGCGGGGGTAATTCAAGACTACCCCCGTTAGCTATCTCGGGGCTCCGCCGCCGAACGCGAGCGGGGCCCAGCGATCGCGGGCCAGGCGCCCGCACAGGGCAAACCACAGTGCTAGATAGCAAACGCATTTACACTCTGACCCCCCTTTGAAAGCTAAATGGCGGCCTTCTCGGGCCGCCTCTTTTAAGCAAATTGGGGGCGCGTGTTCCCCTTTATCCACCTCCGAATAGAAACAATTAGTGAAGCGAAATGCTTTATAGAGAATGTGTTGTCCATCACTCCTTCGATGGTGAGCGATCCGGGGGCGCGTAGCTGATCGTTCGCTTAGGAACCCGTACAGCCGGGCGGAGGCGCACTACGTCCCGATGCCTTGCGGGGGCGGGGGCATACCCCCCTGGGGGCGTGGGCAAGCTCACACGCGGGGGCGAAAGCGCTGCTAGGAGCGCTAGCGGGGGCAGCTACAAGCGCTAGCAGCCGCTGACTAGCGGGGGTAGCGAGGTTGTACTTGCAAGCCGGGTAGTGTAGAATCCGCGTACCCCTGTGCGGGGGTAGCTAGGGTAGCCGAAGCGAGAGCGCTAAAGCAGTGCCCTAGCGGCAGGCCGAAAGCGTGCTAGTGCAGCGCGCTACAGCGAAGCAGCGAGAGAGCGGGGGGCTAGCGAGACAAGCAACCCAAGAGAGAGAGAGCTGGCGAGAGAGTGCACACCCTCCCCACAAGGGAGGGCTGGTAGCAAGGCTAAGCAGGTTAAGCGGGTGAGCTGGTTAGCCGACGGGGGTAGCTGATTCACCTCTGACCTGCTGGTTTGTAGGGCTTGTTACCCCCGGTGTTGACACGGCGGGGGAGGGTGCGTAGATTAAGTCATGTCAGCGAGACAGAGACCCGCAAGGGAGGAAGTCAAGCAGACAGACTCCAGTACCAACCTGGTAGTCAGACCAGCTAGAACAGCGGGTTTGACAGACAGTCAGAAGCCTGGTACAGTGAGAATCACCGAACAGGGTTACCCTGTTCGGACTCCAGCAAGATAGAGCTTGCTAGGTCAGCCTCCATCAGTTAGCCGAAATGGAACTACATAATCGCGGGGTTGACACGCAACACAGAGTCTGCTAGAGTGAACACCAGCCCCACACCAGAGTGGGGAGTCAGGGAAGCACTACCCCGATAGGGGGAGGGCAACTTGACAAGACGTTACCTCCCAAGGTAACATCGAAACCAACACCCGCAAGGTGTTGACAAGCTGAATCCCAACAGCTACAATGGGAAGCGTACCGACAAGGTACAGACCGCTAAGCGGAACGCCCTACGGGGTTGGAAGTTTGGCAAAGGTTGTGTGATACGGCCCCTCCGTTGGAGGGGAGCGA
>QWCF01000162.1_pt1 | contig 42329 bp, 39 predicted proteins | sample 1972521 | NCBI WGS metagenome assembly QWCF01 (sample SAMN09866715, study PRJNA288562) | Human oral metagenome isolate term4_saliva, whole genome shotgun sequencing...
TATGAACAACGCACTGTGTGAAGAGGTAACGATGGAGATAAAGCAGAACCGCCTGCTGCCTCGCTTGTATAGCAAGGAGATTAAGATGCTCTATGGTAACGGACCATGTGCCTATATGCAGACTGTAGAAGGTGGTAAGTTGCGACGTGAGTACACCGCACTACCTGCTTGGGACGAATGGTTGAATAGCTGGCAGGAGCGTGGCATGGAGACTTCCGCACAGGAATTCGCCAAGACCTGCATCAAGAACTACTACTGGTTCGGTGATTACTTCGTTAAGTGGAGGTTCTCACGTGGCAAGCGTATTGGTATGCCACCAGTGGCTGGACTGGAACCCTTGGAGAATAAGCACTGCCGTCTTGCTACTACTCGTAAGGATGTAGCCTACGATCAGATTAATTATGGCGACTTCAATAACATAGCTGTAGGACGGTGGACATACGGATTGGGCAATTACAAGATATATCCTAAGTTCTTGTTGTCAGAGGTTGACAACTATCTATTCGCAGCCGTGTCACACCACAGAGAGAAATCAGTCGACGAGTTCTATGGAGTGAACGAAACCCACCAGGGAGCACGTCCGTATATTCAAGGTAGTAATAAAACCGCCTCCTACATTAACTCCTTTCTGCGTAATTCCCTTGCAGCGAAGATACACATCATCATCCCGAATGCGTGGGTATCAAGCAAACGCAATCAGCTAATGAAGCTATGCGAGGAGAATAAGATTCGCTCGTCGAAGAAGCAGGACTTGGTTAAGTATAATGGTATTAGCATCGGTACTGAATACCGTGAATCGTTGCTTGTAGAGTATATGCGATTGGAGCTGCGCAAGATAGGCGACTATCTGAGTGGTGCCGACAACCAGGGCAAGGCCTACTCCTCCATCTCGTTCATGGATTCATCTGGTAACGAGCAGCAGTGGAGAATCGAGACGATCGACCTTAAATATAAGGAATATATCGAATCTTTGATTTCTTACGATAAGCGAGCAGAAGAAGCCTTACTCTCAAGCGTTGGTTTGGATGCCTCTATCACAGCGGTTAGCAAGGATGGTGTTATCAGCAAGTCAGGTTCTGACGCTTACTATAACTACCTTATCTATATAATGTCGCTCACACCAGAGGACGAGATATGCGCAGAACCGTTTAATCTCGCTCTCCGATTGAACTTCCCTGAACTCTATAAGCAGGGTTATCGTATAGGCTTTTATCGTGAGGTTCCTCAGCGACAGGAAGACGTCGCACCGAAAGACAGACTAAATCAGCAGCAGTCATGAAGAATGTATTAGTAGATATTTTCAAGGATTTTGGTTCATTCAGTAAGTACGCACCTGGTGTGGAAACAAATATGGACCTGAACGACCTGCTTTCGTCAGGTGTTACCGCTCGCAAGCGTGTTGAAACCATCATCACTGCAGAGGTGTTTGATACCATCGTCAGCAGCACTGATGAAACACTCACAGAACCCCTGCGCTCTGCTGTGGCGAACATGACAATGGCCTCACAGTTGATTTTCGACAGCATTAATCGCAGAAAGAACCATGTAGATGTCTATAAGTACGAGGTGGAAGGAATGAAGCGTGCATATATGGATAATTACTACAATGCGATGGATTCTATCATCCAACGCTTGATGTCTACCGAGATTACAAGCGAAAACACCGATTCCCCAGCTGCTTTGTGGCGAAAATCACGATATTACAAGATTATAGACAGTTGTAAGATAAAGACCACCGAAGCGTTCGACTCCATCTATCCAATAGACCTCTCTTATTTCTTCTTCTTCCGTATTCTCCCGTTACAGAAGGAGACACTCGACGAACGTCTGTCTGCTTACTACGACAGACTCACGGATGATAACCGTGAGCGTGTAGAGCCGATATTGACGCTTGCACTGCTTAAGAAGACCGTTGCAAAGTCGCTCCGTCGCTTCGATATATTGGAATTTCCTCCTACTATCCGTAATCTCTTCGATGATAGTCACGCCTCACGGACGGGTAAGGACGAACACGACGCTGCACTTGCTCTTGCTGATCGGATCGACCTCGAGGCAGAGGAACTCATCTCGAATGCTGATACGCTGCTCGCCACAGATGCCTCAGTAGACTTTTGCTCTAATTCAGCGTACAATAATCCTGATGATAATATTATAATGTTGCCATGATGAAGGATATTGAACTAATATATAAAGGTGAGACCCATAGCATTCCTAACCGTTGGGATGCTATGACCGATCGCCAGTATATCCGCCTTGTGAGCGACTTCCTTCGCATGGCAGCAGGCGAACTGTCCGCAGGAGAGGTTCGGATTAACTGGTTATGCGACATCATGGGTTGGGATAAGCGCAAGTTCCACTCAGAGGAACAGATTGCTAACCTCGTAGCTATCTCCGAACAGCTCACGTTCATGTTTCAGATTAACTACCCTGACAACAATAGCGTGCTGGATGGTGTCGACGAGGATACATACGAGTTATGCCGTCGCATTGATCCTTACCGCTTGAATATACCACTTGCACGTGTGCTGCGTCGGCTCGACTATCAATACGTAGTCGACCTCTGCTTCTGTGCGCAGCTTATTCCTTCTGTTAGGATTGGTGAGCGTACTTATTCAGGCTATCGCATAGAGACAGGGTTCGGTATGCTCACTTGCTCGCTTACCGCCCTTCAGTACATCGAGGCACAGGAACTTATCGAGCGAGGGGAAGAGTCGCTGCCTCTGCTTGCTGCTATTCTCTACTATCCAGAGAAAGAGTACCATTCTGAACGTGCACACGAATTAGCTAAGGTGTTCGCTCAATTACCCATCGAAACGCTCACGGCTATCTCGTTTAATTTCCAAGCATTCAATAACTATCTCTTCAGCAAGACCTCATTCGCTTTGCTGTCTAAGTTCGTGCATAAGCCCAAGCAGCCTATCACCACCGATGCCTCTGATGCGCTCTACGATCTCTCCAAGGAGGGACTTGGCAACGCAAAACAGATAGAGCAGATGAACGTACTTACTTATCTGAAGGTGCTGCGCAAGAAGACCATCGATGCAGTTAAGGATATGAAGGGTTTTGGATGGGATAAATTAAAAATCAGTGAAGAGGTAGGGCTGCCTATCTCTGTAATCGATAAGATATTATGATTAAAGATCAGTTTCTCTATTTCGCACAATACCCTGCCAAAGAGGGCATCCGTGCTATACTTACCAATGGTTCGAGCGACTTTCCTGGTTACAACGAACTTGCGGAGTCGCTCGATAAACTTCCCAATGTGTCGCGACTCCCCGAGATTACTAACTACGTCTATGGTCAATCTTTCGACGAATTAAAGCAGCGCATCGATAAGTTAGTTGGTTCGTTCCTGTTTGTTGACTATGGTGAACTGAATATGTCAGCAGATGGACGCAATTCTTACCAGATTACCCAACGCATCGCCATTACCGTGGCGAACAAGATGACGAACCGTGCTGACGCTGCTGAGTACATGCTTGCCTCCGATCAGACCCTCCGATTACTCTCTAAGCTTCACGCTTGGATGATAGCTGATGCTGAAGAGGGCAATATCGACTGGTTATCTCGTGGCGAGCTTGATAAAGCTGAGATGATACCCTTCGTAGCTACTGAACTATCCTCCCTCGGATGGACATTGATGCTCTCTTGTGTTGCTCCTGACACGCTTGGAACACACGTTCTAAGTCGGTCCTTTGCAAATCGTGCTTAAATACTTACCTTTGTATCATGTTTTATTAGTTGGTAGAATTATAGTTAATAGTTTCTCATATTAAAGGATTGTTTAGGATAATGAATGAAGAGCCGACGCAGTGATGCGTTGGCCTTTTTTATATCGTTCTTTAGCTTTAGATAATTACTCCTAAATCGCTGATTATAAGTGCGATAGTACTTGCGTGTTCCTTATTATAGTGTTAACTTAGCAGTACAATTAGAAACAAAGAACATTCAAAAACAAAGATTATGAACGAGCAAATTCAAAGCATTCTTAACGAGAACGGAACAAAGACTTCTAAGATTCAGAAGCTCCTCACCCTCGGACTTACACGCAGACAGGTTGCTGACCTTGTAGCGAACGGTAACTACGGATTCGTACAAAACGTCTACAAGCGCATGATGCAAGGAATGACACAGGGCGCAGCGCAGGCAGCAGCAACAGTTCTTCCACAACTCGACTACACTTTCAACCGCAACTTCGGTATCGAGATTGAAGCTTACAACTGCACAAGAGAACGCCTCGCAAGAGAACTTACCGCAGCAGGCATCAGAGTCGAGGTTGAAGGATACAACCACACCGACCACACCGACCATTGGAAGCTGGTTACCGACAGCAGCCTTTCAGGCAACAACACTTTCGAACTCGTTAGCCCAATTCTCCACGGAGAGCAAGGACTTGAGGAACTTGAAAAAGTCTGCTGGGTCCTCGACCTCTGCAACGCTAAGGTTAACGACTCTTGCGGACTTCACGTTCACATGGACGCTGCTGAATTCGACCTCCAGACTTGGAAGAACCTTGTAATCACTTACAAGCGCCTTGAGAATGTTATCGACCACTTCATGCCTCGAAGCAGACGCAACAACAACTTCTGCAGGCCTCTTACCACCATTTCAGAGACAATCATCAACCAAGCTTCTAATATAGGTGAGCTTAGAGCAGCTTTTAATCACAATCGCTACCACAAGGTTAACCTCGAAGCTTACGCACGCCACCGCATGGTGGAGTTCCGCCAGCACGGAGGTTCAACGAACTTCACAAAGATGTCTGCTTGGATTCATTTTCTCGCAAAAATGATTACCTTTGCAAAACAAGGCAAGGTGAATGCAGGAACAACCCTCCCAAATATACCCTTCCTTACCGAAAGCGAAAAGTTATACTTCAGATTGAGAACTAAAAAATTAGCAGCATGAGAAGAATAAAGATAGAAACAAGAGATGGTCAGCAAAAGCCGACCGTCTCTCCAAAGGGTCTCTTTGGTACTATTATGGATTTGGCAAAAAAACAAAGCCGACTTCCTCACGATTTAGTCCCCGAACATCACCGAGTAGATTCGCCAAATTTCAAAAACTACCACGTTAAAGGAGACAACCACATAATTGTAGCATACAGCCCCGAGGAGTTCCTCCGCCAGCTTCACGCAGGCAGTCGCTTCGATAGCGAAGGCACAGACGAAGAATATATGGTGCGCTTTGCTCACCGCTTACAGGAACTTGAGGGCTACCTTGTTTCGACTGACAGCCCCGATGCCTTCCTTGCTGACTTGATCCGTCACGGTTTCGTGACCGTTGAATAATAGAATAACGATGCTCGTTCTTTGTTGCCGTAGCAGTTTTCGAACTGTTACGGCTCTTTTATGTAAAGTATTGAGAAAAAATAAACTTTCTTCGAAAATAATTTGAAAAACGCTTGCATATATCAAATAAAGTTGTTATCTTTGCATCGTAGAATTAAAGAAGGTGAGACACACCGTAAAAACTGTAAACAACATGAGAACTTCAAGAATCAACATCGGAACAAAGGTCTTCAACAAAAAGAACCAGGAAGGCACTATTACAAAGGTTATCACCAAGTCTACAGGTTATGTAGAGGTAACTTACATCAATGGTCTTATAAAAAAAGAAATGGCTTTCAATCTTACCGACGAAAATGGTGAGAGCTTGAAGGCTACACCAAAGGCTAAGAAGCAGACTATGACAATAGCTGATAAGATTGAAAGCACAAAGCAAGGTCTATTAGACGCTAACACACGTTATAATCAATCTTTGCTTGACGCTTACATGTCAGTCCTTAATAAGGTTAATACTGACAACCAGTTTATCAATTCTTTAATTGACACTTTTGCAAAGGCTTCTGTCGGTACTGGTAGAATTAGCGAGAAGCAGGCTTACTACCTCGCAAAATTCATGGTAGAAAACAATATTTAATCAAAAAAGAAATAATAACCTAAACGCTGCGCTATCGGCATGACGGGCACAAAGTATGAGATACAACTATCAAGATGGAATCGAAAGAGAAACTGCTGAACAAATCGTAAATAACAGAGACTGCTGTCGTCAAGGTCTCGTTGAGATGGAAGATGGAAGAGTTTTCTTTACCCACAGGGGCTACAATGATAGGGTAGCTCCTCACCTCCAAGTAATGAGATGCAAAAAAACTGGTGTTAAGTTTAACGTAAACTTAAATAATGGTATTGCTTATAATACGCATCTTTAATTAACATTCTAAACAAGAAATAATAAATCTAAACGCTGCACTATCGGCATGACGGGCAAAGATTATGAAGAATATTTCAGAAATAGCAAACCAGAACAATCTTTCAGTAATTAATATCGGTACCTCATTTGGTCTTAAGGAAGGCGAGGCAATCGTAGGGTTCGCTTCATATCAAGAGGCGGTTGACTTTGCAGAGGCGAACAATATGAAGGTTGCAACCTTCAAGAATGAGGGTGAAACCTCTTCTATATATACCCTCTTTGACGAAAGCCCACGTGCAGGCTTTGACGTCCTCAACTATTACAATGACTTCACTAAGTTCTTCAAGGGAGACGCTGAGAACTTCCAAGAGGTCGATATAGATGAGACCTTGGAAAACTCTGACTTCACGGAGAAAGAACGAGAGGAGTTCTTGAAGGATATGAGCGTCATTAAGACTCGTATCGAGAACCTCGCTGAAGACGAGTTTATTTACCTTGATAATAGCGGTTATAGCGAGCCAATGAAGAAAGAAGATACCTCAGTATTACAGAATGGTAATCTTTATATAATAGGTGTTTACTAAAATGGGACAGTATATTATTCAGAAGAGCAGTACTCAGCCTAACGGCTGGGTGCTGACAGATACAGAGAATAAGGTGGTCATCAAATTCCAAGATGGGCAGTTTAATGAAAGTCAGAAGGTAACTCTTTTAGAAGATTGTACGGTAACAGTGGACGAGCTCGCTCACATCGTCGGTGCAATGGGTGAATGGGCTGCTCGTCATCACGGAAGCAAGTGTTTCAGTCATGTATACGGATACGAGAAGAGCGAGGATGAAGCGATAACGTATCTGTATCGCAGAAAGTTTCCTCGCTGGAGGTTAGAACTCCAAGAGGATAGAGTAACAGCGGAGAGCCTTGCTTCTTCATTGCGCAAGGCTGCTGAGTTTTTAACGAAAAGAAATCGACATGAGTGATAACAGAGGTGGCGCACGTCCTAACTCTGGACGTAAGTACTTAGGGAAAGTACCGCTCAGCTCACGTGTGAGCGAGCAGGCAAAAGAAAGATTAACGCATTTAGCTATTAAGACAGGAGTGTCAATCTCAGAGATGCTTGAGATCTTGATAAATAGTTATCATGTCCGTTAATCAAAAAAAAATAATATATGTAACAAAAAAGTTACTTATTTATTTGGTAGTTCGTAACTTTTTTGTTACCTTTGCATCGTCATTAAGACAAAGAGTTCTTTTATTTTTTTTAGTAAATATGAAGTCAAGTGAATTAAAACGAATCCTTAAAAAGAAAGGATGCAAACTTTTAAGACACGGTTCAAGGCACGACTTGTGGATAAACCCTGCAAATGGGAACTCGACTGCAGTGCCAAGACATGACGCACAAGAAGTGAATACAGGTACTTTAAAAAGTATTCTGAAACAACTTTTTGGTTCTGATTAAGGAATAGCCGACACTTTCACGTGTCGGCTATCCTTCAGAAATTTACTAATTATATATAAAGGACTCTTTTAAAAAGAATATAATCATAAAGCAAGTATATGAAAGTAACAGTGTGTGTTGAGAAACAAGCAGGAGAGAAAAACTGCTCATGCTTCGTAGAAGAAGACCTTGGACAGGTTGGATTATGCGGATATGGAGCAACTGTTGATTCTGCTGTAGAAGATCTCCTTGTAGCAAGACAAGAAAGTATCGAAGAAGGCTATGACATACCAGAGCTTGAGATGACTTTCAAGTATGATCTATGGGCATTCTTCGATAAGTTCCCAATGAATGCAACACTCGTTGCGAAGCAAATCGGTATTAATGCTTCACTAATGCGTCAATATATAGCAGGACAGAAGCAACCCAGTCAAAAACGTGTAGAACAAATACAAGAAGGTATCAGAAGCATTGGTAAACAACTTTCTGATATTTCTTTAGCAAGATATTAATGTGCATCATGTCACATTAGTTTACTAAAAAAAAGAACTCGAAGCCTCTGGTGTGTGATACATCGGAGGCTTTTTCTTTTACTTTTCATTGCGTTTCTATTCGTTTTTTGTATATTTGCAAAAAAATATTAACTGAGAACTATTAATTATATGAAGACTTTTCTTACTGGGTTTGGAACGTGGTTATTAACCAACATTATTTGTGCTTTTCTATTGAAATTTATAGGCATTCATGTCTCTGAAGGACTCACACTGCTATTGAATGCTATAACGATTTCCTTCGCTATTTTCGTTGCACTCTCTATCAGAAGGAGGCAACTAAAGAAACGCAAAGAGGTGGAGGAACTTAACTCAGTGGCAGAAGAAGAAGAAGAAGATGTTTCTTCAGAACCAACTCCTCCTGAACGAGATGTTTTCTCATTTAGATTAGCAGGCCTATATTATAGGTCTGATGAAGCACAGAAAAGAGCAAGAGAACTTATGTCTAATGAGTCGGTTTTTCTTGAGAAAGACCCAACAAACCCACACGACCCTAATGCAATCAGGGTGTACTCTGACGATCATGTCCATTTAGGATACGTTCCAAGACACCTATGTTCAGAGATATTAGCTTACATGGATGAAACTAATTCTTATGTAGCGTATGTTGATTATATAATTTCTGGATTGGATTGTCCGTCTGTCCAGTTGTATATACCAATTAATCAAACTCACTCCTCATGAAGCCTTCTGACGTTGAGACGTCGAATCCTTTTTATTTGCTTATTGTCACAATTCTATATCTTTTTTGTACCATTGTATCGAATAAGAAACTAAAAACTATTATATTATGGAACATCAACTAATTATAGAGAGCGATCTTGTAGGTTATCTCTCTCAGAAAGAAAACATCAACACATTTATCAATTTCTGTATCCGTGAGAGAATGAAGGCTGAAATCAATATGTCTATGAGAAAGGTTAGAAGGCCCTCTCTCGAGGTTCGAGCTAACAGTCATCTTAACTCTGACACATTGAAGCCTCTCAGCGCAGAAGAAGTGGAGAATCCAAACACACCATTCTTTGGTCAGAAGATTGTCATCACAGGGCAGTTCCTTACCTTTCCGAAGCGTGATGAACTGGGAAAACTCCTGAAGCAGTATGGAGCTAACATGAACACTTCTATCAGTAAGAAGACTAACATCGTCATTATGGGCTATGCTGCTGGTCCGAAGAAGAAAGACTTAATCAAAGATCTTAAAGGGCAAGGCTATGATATTCAAGTATATAACGAGGATCAGCTGTTGAGAGTGTTTGACGAATATCAGATACCTCATGACGATTTACCCGATGAGAGACCCATTATTATAGAATAATTTTGCGTCACGCAAAAAATAATCGCGTTTTTGTTTGGCGGTTACAAAAAGACTTCTTACCTTTGTAACCGTCAAAACAATGCGAGGAGACTCGCTAATAAGGGTGAGAAGAAAATTCAAGCCCCGAACTTATTAAATTTCGATGGGCTTATTTTTATGCCCATACTTGCAGACTACTGCAACGAAAATATGGCGGATGCCTTCCAGTGAATTTACCCTTGTGGCGAAATCGCATTGTTTTGACGAACAGGAAGAGCATCCGCTTTTTCTGTATCCGTACCTGACGGATTCAGGTAACAGTCAAAACAATGCGTATTATGCAACAAGTAATCGAATTCGAGAGTTCTGCAAAGCAACAGCAGCCTATCGACGTACGTGCTACGATACAGCGCAAAATCAAGTCTATTAATCTTTGGCTCGACGCTAAAAGCGAGTTCTACAGTCGTATCTGCGAGTTCTCAGTTACCCGTCGTTTGGTAATTCGAGTTAACCTCGTAACTTTGTGCGTGGGCTTAGCAGCGATAGCTATCGAGCAGCAGCCTATCACATCAGTCATCGCAACCCTCTGCGCAGGCTACTTAGTTTATCGCATGAATAAATCTGAAAATAAACAGAAAGGAGGCAAGGTATGATATTCTTTGACTACTATTTCAAGGCATATTCTACCCCGAAGTACCTTGAGCCTGTTGCCGTGTGTATGGAACGACGTTACAAAGCCCTTATGGCAGATGAACCGACACTAAAGAAGTTTGTTGCAGAACTTAAATCAGAACTGAATTCCATTCCAAAGGCGAAGGGAAGATATAAACTCGAAGTTGATAAAGGCTGTATCTATATCAGTACTACTCACAAACTCACAGAAGGCGTTATACGTCTTCAATATAAAGAGGTGCTTTCTTTGGAAGGTTTCAGCGAGAACCTCTGTAAGAGTCTTGATGAAGTGGCTGAGAAAGGAGGTGAGAAATGATATTCTTTGATTGTTGTCTTATAGATTTTTCAATCCCAAAAGAGCTTACACCGCTTGCTGACTGTATGAAGAAGTACCAAGGAGTTCTTGTAGCGGACAAAAAAGCATTCAATAAGGTTGTTGAAGACTTGGAAGAAAAATATCGTGCTATTCCAAAGGCTGAAGAAAGATTCCTTTTCAAGGTTAGCAAAGATCCTATCGGAGTTATCTCTGTTCGCAGAAACAACTCTACGAAGAAGTGTGTATTGCGCATCTATTTCACACCAGTACATGGTATGTTTGGTTTCGACTCTTCTCAAGAGTCTATTCAGCCAGTACCAGACGATGGCGACGAATATTATTCTTTGCCTGATCATATTAAAAGTAGTGTTCAGAAAGGAGGTGCGAAATGAAGATCATAACCGACCCAGCTGTTTATGATTACCATGCTGAAAAAGGCTTATTCATACCGTTAGATGACTTCTGTTCAACACCAGGCTTGATAAAGTCATTAAGAGATAATGTTAAGCGTCAACTCACGAAGGCGACATCTTATCTCGACTATTATAGAGGTGTTCATGAGGCAGGCGAAGCTTCTTCTCGTCAACAAACAGCTATGGATAGATGGGAAGAGCGAGTGAATAATCTTAAGAGTTCTTATAAAACTCTGTCAGAAGTAAAGAAAATAATTGATTTCAAATGAAATACAAAATGAAAGCGTCTATCGTTAATCTCGACGAACAAACAACTGAGACCCTTCGAGCAATGCTCGACCCTGGTTATATCTCTGAGCGCACAGAACGCTTAGAAGCCATCGAGGGTTTTCTTATTGATCAATGGAGGGATGCTGGCAATATAAAGTCTGACACCGTTCTCACATTCCTCGACACCCTACGCTCACTGCGTAGGGATCTCAACTCATTTCTCACCTCAGTGGACCCACACGGGGAAGCTGACAAATCTTAACGACAATGAAACAAGAAAAAGAACAAGAAGAGCAGCCTGTAACTGACATCAGTATATACATAGCTGCTTTATCAGCGACATATCGTCCAGCGTCGACACCAGCAGAGACAACTCATTTTTTCTCTACGCCAGAGGTGGTAGACGCAATTAAGAATATAGACCCCTCCGCTAAGATTAGCGTAGAGCAAGTTTTCTCTGCGCTTCGTGACGCAGGATTTCAGTTTTGCAATCGACCTGGTGCGCAAGGGTTGGAATTCAAATGGATGTTCCGTGAATTATAAGTCTTTATAGTTATAGTTATATTTTAAGTTATGGTTTTTGAGGGCAGTACGTCGTGAGACGTGCTGCTCTCGCTTTTTTTGTCCTTTTCCCTTCCCATTGCTCGTGCTATCTTTGTAACATGGTAACAGATCAATTCGTTAAGGATGAGTTTATCTCAGATATCCTCCGTCGTGATATAGGCATCATCTATCAGACACAGGAGGAGGTAGCCAATCGCTACTTCAAGGAGCGTACAGGTACGCTTCGTAATTTCCTGTCCCGTCGTGCTTTCACTCCGAAAGAATCGAATGGAGAGTTCTCCGTATATCTCAAAGTACTCTCTTACATACGATTCCTCGATATGCAATATCGCTTGAACTACGCTGGTATGAGCTCTAAGCGAGCGAAGAAGCAGCGTGCTAAGTATGCTATCTATAACAGAGTCGTCTGGGGAGTTCTTTATAACGAAACATTCCCCGACATCCAAGCAGGCTTTACGGACGAGGTTCGTGAGGCTTGGAGGCAAAAAATGGAAGATGCACTTTCACAGCACAGATTACTCACAGATAATCAATAGATATGAGCAAAATCAAAGAAGACCATATATCTTTGGTCATTGACGCAAAAACAGACAAGGCACAGCAAGAACTGCGTGAACTTGAGCGTGCTACGCACGACCTTAGTAAGGAAATGAAGGCTCGACAGAATCGAATGCTCGACCTCGAGGCAGCAGGTAAGAAAGAGACCGCTGAGTACAAACGCTTACAAGCAGAGATTTCTATTAATAATAAGAAGCTGCGTGAACTACGCTCTGCAATGGATGTCAACGCTATGACGATGTCACAGCTCAAGAAGCATGCCAGGGACCTTCAGGTAGCTCTTAACAACACATCAAAAGCAGCTAATCCTCAAGAGTACGAGCGATTAGCGTCAGAACTTCGTACGGTCAATGGACGTATCTCGGAGCTGAAGCGTGATGCCTCAGGGTTGGGCGAATCAATGGGTAAAGAGTCTACAGGCATCATGGGTAAGTTCGAGGGCATGTTCTCTTCTATCTCTGGTGGTTGGACGAAACTCGTGGGCGTTGCAACAGCTGCTGTCGCTTCCATCTCAGCAGCTATAGAAGGGGCTAAGTGGTTCTATAATTACAACATGGAGGTTGAAGAAGCTCAACGACTGACCCGTGAGTTTTTCAACGTACAGGGCGACGAACTCGTCCACACACAGAGTCAGATATCTGCCCTCGCTGAACAGTTCGGTAAAGACTATAAAGAGGTGCTCGGTACTGTGGAATCGCTTACCAATCAATACGGTATCTCTACAGCAGAAGCAATCAATGTCATCAAGGATGGACTACAGGCTGGTGCTGACCTTAACGGTACATTCCTTAGTCAGATTCAGCAGTACGGACCAGCCTTCAGTGATGCTGGTGCATCCGTTAAGGACCTCGTTGCAAGTATCACGCAGACACGCTCTGGTATCTTCAATGAGGCAGGTATGGGTCTGATTCAGACAGCCACGAACCGTATTCGCACGATGTCGACTGCAACACAGAGTGCACTGAACTCTATTGGTATCTCGAGCAAGCAACTTGAAGCAGACCTTATATCAGGAAAGACCTCCATCTTAGAGGCTATTAAGATGATTTCAGGTAAGATTAAGGAACTGCCTGAAAACTCTATGCAAGTGGGTCAAGTCATGAAGGCTGTCTTTGGCAAAACAGCGAGCAACGAGGGTATGAAGCTCGTAAAGACCTTAGCTGACATGTCTACTAACATGGAGGAACTGAAGGGTGTCACAGGAGAGTATGGAGAGTTACAGCGTGAGCAGGTGGAAGCGCAAGCAGAACTTAACGAGAAGATGTCTAAATTCTTCGGTCTGGGTGAGAATGGCTTCGATGAGATTACGATGAAGGCTAAGATTTTCGGAGTAAAGGCTCTATCGAAGATTATCGACTATACAGTTAAAATCATTAACTACTTCATCGACCTCTACAACGAATCTAAGGTGTTCCGTGCTGGTATTGAAAACATAAAGAACAATTTCAAGAGCACGTGGGAGGTGTTCAAGTTTGGAGTTTATCTTGTCATTGACGGATTCAAAGGCATGGGGCGAATGGCAAAAGCATGGGGTAAAATCATTGAAGGTGCACTCACTCCCGATATCAATAAGATTACAACTGGTATCAAGGAACTTTGGGATGCCTACAAAGACACGTGGATCGAAATTGGTAATGACGCTAAGAAAATGGGTGCGAACGTTCGCGACAATTTCATCGATGCTATCAAGAACACAGGTAGCAACAAGAAGGTTGCTCATCTCTCTGTTGATGTTTCCCCAGACACGAAGGGGCATTCATCCTCTCAAGGCGGATTAAGCGGTGGCCATAACACCATCGAGAATGGAGTGAAAGACCCCAAGGTGAAGAAGACGAAAACGAAAAAGACGAAAAAGACAAAGACCACTGACCCTGATGACGTAGCAAGCAAGTTGTTTGCGCACGACCGTGCGCAAGACCTCGACGCAGAGAAGCGAAGCTACGATAAGAGTCTGAATGCATTGAAGGATGCACTTGCGAAGAAGACCCTTACACAAGAGCAGTACAGTGCATACGTGGCTGCTCTCAATATTCAGCATCAGAACAAGCTTCTCGACATCGAAAAGACTTACTTGCAACGCTCTGAGAATATGGTCTTCAAGGACGCTGCGAAGAAGAAGGCCTTACACGAAGGGCAAGCTAAGGCTGTCGCTGACCAGCAGCAGGCTGCGAACACTGCTTATATCGAGGCAGAGAAAGAGTACTACGACTCTCTGGATCAAATACGTCAGTCAGCTCCTGCTAAACCGCAGACCCTTCAGCAAGAATGTGATGCAAAGTTAGTAATCTTGGATGGGTATTATAAGGCCTCTTTACAGCGTGCGAAAGATAATGGAGAACGTGAGAAGGAGGTTACAGAGGCATACGAAGCTGCTAAGGCTGCAATCGTAGCAGAATATGAGAAGAAAAAGGAGGAGGAGCGTGCTCGTGCTAAACAGGAGTACGGCCTTGAAACGTTCGATGAACAGCAAAAAGCAAAAAGGAAGAAACTTGACGAGGACTACGCAAAAGGACTTCTCACGGCAGAAGAGTATGAAAAAGCAAAAAGCAATCTTGTGAAAGAGGCTGAAGACTATAGAAATCAAATACTCCAACAGTATGGCCTTGCGAAACGCAAAGACCTCTATCAAGAAGAACTCGACCATCTGAAAAGTCTGCTACAGGCTGGATTTATCAGTCAACAAGAATATGAGGAAGCTGTCTCACGTTTAAGACGTGAAAAGTGGAAGGAGGACTTTGAAAATTACAAGGGACTTTTCGTTGACGCTATGCAATCACTCCAGCAAGCAGAGATTGCGAACGTTGATGCCAAGTATGACGCAGAGATAGAAGCTGCGAAGAACGCTGGTAAAGACACTACGGAACTTGAAAAGAAGAAGGCTAATGAGAAGCTGAAGATTCAGAAAAAATATGCGGATGTTAACTTCGCTATTCAAGCAGCGCAAATCATCGCGTCCACTGCTTCTGCGATCGCTAAGACTTTTTCAGAATTGGGTTTCCCTGCTGGTATTCCTGCTGCTGCCTTGATGGGTATCACGGGCGCAGCACAGCTTGCAGCAGCGCTTGCTGAACGCAATAAGGTGAAACGAATGACGCTAAGCGGAGCAGGTGGTTCTGCCTCTGCTTCAGGCGCTCGTGTCGCTACGGGACTTGAATCAGGAGGTAGTATTGATGTCGAACGAAAGCAGGATGGAAAGATGTTCCATGCCGATTATGACCCAGATAGACGTGGATTCATCGATAAACCTACTGTCATCGTCGGAGAAGGCGGATACGGTCACAGCAAGGAGTGGGTCGCTTCGAATGCTGCTGTAGAGAACCCTACGATAGCTCCATTCATTGATATTATCGACCGTGCACAGCGTGCAGGGACTATTCGCACACTCGACATGAATAAGTTTCTCATTCAGCAGGCACAAGGTCGTGCCTCTGGTGGATACGTCGCACCAACAGTTAATGACGTGCGTGGTGTAGCGAAAGACTCCTACAAGGATACGCTCATCGAAAGATTGACTGACGTGCTCGACCGATTGTCTGTTGACGGTATCCCTGCGTCTGTCTCTCTCAATGAGATTGAACAGAAGCAGCAGTTGCAAGACAAGGCTCGTCGTTTTGGCAGTAAATAAAAACAACACCTTATATATATATGAAGATAACGAACTTAGAGAAGGGCGAGGCCTATAACCTCAAGCCCGATACACAGATACAAGTAGAGCGTACTAACCCTTTCTTCAATGAGTATGGAGAGCAGACCACACCGCTCGAGCTCCCAGCATCCGAACGCAATCGCAGAATACTTGGTTTCCCCGACTCCTTCGGACGTAGGGTAAAGATGACCGCTACCGATGTAGCGATACAAGATGGTGAATACTTCGCTCAATGTCGTCAAGTGGTACTGTCTGCTCAATACAAGGGTAGTATCTCTACCTCCTTCTACATTAATGATGGGTCTTTCTATTCGAGAATACAGAAGGTGAAGCTCAAGGACATCTTCAAAGGTGAGTTCATTCCTGGTGTGAATACAGTAGAGGAAGGAATTAACTTCTGTCGTAATCTTCGCAACAACTCTAACGAGCATTACGGCATCTTCCCTATCCTCTTCACTGACGACTCAGGGAGAAAGAATGGGGCGAACTACAAGTTCATGAATGCCTTTGGAAAGGAAAAAGTATTGAAATACACCAGACCTTACGAGTGGATGCCTGAACTACCTTCAGTAATAGGTTTTCATCCTGACTTAAGTGGAGATGGCTGCGACTTCTACAATGCAGTGCAGCGCATTGAGTATGTCAACGAGATACCTATCACACTCGCACCTGGATACTACATGTCGCCTTTCATCCGTGCGAACTACCTGCTCAAGCGTGTCTTCTCTTACTTCGGATATGAGTTGCAAGAGAATTTCTTTACACAGACAGAACCCTTCAATAAGATGGTAGTCATAAACAAGGTGATGGACGTACTGGTGAATGGAAAGATAAAGGTTGCTGACCTTGTTCCTGACATTACTTGTGCTGATTTTATCTCCGTTTTTCGTAAGAAATTCTGCTGTGAGTTCACCTCTGATGAAGGGAAGCGAACAGCGGATATCATCTTCCTGCGTGACACACTTAACGACACTCCTAAGGTAGACCTAACTCATTGTGTGACACAAGAGCCTACGCTCTCTTATAAGTCAGAGAATGACTACAAGCGTGTCACACTCGCTGCTTCAGATAAGGTAGATTCTGAAATCTCAGACTCCTACGACGATATGGATAGCTTGGTCAAGGCGAACCCTAACGCCTACTTCGATCCTGTCGATGGGGCTATCTATAAGACAGGATGGTCTGGCGACTTCCAAGTGACGGTGAAGGTCGCTGAAGCATCGCAGAACTATAACACAGGTGAGACCCTCGAAGCGAAAGAGATTAAAGTCCCCGAGCTCATCCCAGAGTTCAGAACCCTTAGCTATAAGGATACCGTTGAAGAGGAAGACTTCAACTACGACATGGGTAAGTTCCTCTACGTAGGAGAATATCAGAGTCTCAACTCTAAGATGGTGGTCGCAACAGAACCCAAGGAGCACACATCGGAGAAGGCAGAGAAACAGAAGGCTATCCTCGCCTTTACCTACCTCTCTGACGGTCGACCAGAAGGAACCATCTCTGCTTACGATGTGAATGCGCCTTCTCATCCTCGTATCTTCGATTATGCCTTGCATTATAATGGTCCACAAGGCGTCTTTGAAAAGTTCTACCGAGAATACGACCTGCTGCTGCGCAATTCACTTCATGACATGAAGGTGAAGCTACTGCTCTCTCAATCACAGAAGCAGAACCTCCCCTCTTACGAGAAGGTTGTCATTCGTGGGGTTCCATTTTTGTTCAATAAACTCAAGTTCACACTCGGAGGAAAGAACGAGCCTGTCGAGTCAGAACTCTATACTGTCTCTCTGATGCAGCCTGCAATCTCTGCTCCTACGATCAATGAGCAGCTTAAAGCGATGGACGTTAAGTATAAGTGGGTGGGCAAGGAGACACAGACCTCCGTCAGTTGGGAGGAATATAGCGCAGCGAATGACGAGCGAAACAAGACCTTCGTCACCATTTATCCTCCTCTCCCTTCTGCCGACTACGTTGGGAAACAATATGGAAAACAGCGATCTTACACGGAGAGAATTACGAAGAAAGGAGGCTGGTTCCGTCATGGTCGCTACGAGTACACACGTACAGAGGTGTGGTTGGAGTGCGTGCCTTTGTAGAAAGCATAGCTTTGGATGATCAAAAGCATAGCTTTGGATGATCAAAAGCATAGCTTTGGATGCTCGAAAGCTATGCTTTTGTTGTCTCCTTCTGTTGTCCTTTATCAATCCTCCTTTATATCGTAATTTTGTGGTAAATAATTTCGCACATGGATATTCTTCTTAAACCTGATTCTCTAAGTCTGACAGGCTCGATGAATCACTTCATTATATCAAGCTCGCAAGAGGTTACGTTCGTTCTCAAGTACGCAGACACGAACGAAATCATCGTGCAGCATATTTATACTCCGAATAAGGCGAAGCGCATAGAGATTGACTTGGAGAATATCATCACTCCGCTGCTTTCTTTTCAACTTCAGGAGTCGACTACAATTTATCGTCAACCGAACATTGCTCGTGAGTTCTTAGTTAATCTCATCGAAGATAAGACAGCTGCACAAGAGTCATGGCAATTCACGGTACTGCGTGCTGGTATCGACAACTTCGCTGACACCGCTTCAAGTTGGTTGAAGCGTAACTTCCTGACGTGGCAGCCTACAGTCAAGCCAGTGACGTATTACACGCCAGAGTTCCTTAGTTACTTCGCTGTCGAGGACTGTGTTGCAAAGTGCCGTGCATATATAGAAGAGAACGGTAGTTATGTTCAGACAGATATCGAACTTGGCAACCTCTCTCACGGTAAGGTGTGGACGATGCCAATGCAATATGGAGTCATCGCTGGTAAGTTAGGTAAGATGCCAAGCTACTATGACGTATGGGTAGAAGATGCTGCTGGCACTCGACTCACCTACATTCAGCGATACTATGCTTCAGACATCCGAAGCGAAGAAGAGCAGTGGGTACTCTTCGAGAACTCACTCGGTGGTATCGACACCTTCCGTGCGTATGGTGATGCAGAGAACACAGCGAAACACACGCACAATGTAGCTGAGATTGAGAACGACTCAGAAGAGTATCGTGTTGACACAGTCAGAGAATACAAGAAGAATACAGGCTTCCTCTCTAAGGAGGAGCGTAAATGGTTGCTCGATTTCTTCCCTTCCTTGGGTAAGTTCCTCTACACAGGCAACTATGTACGTCGCATTGTAGTGACAGAGAGCGACGTAAGCTGGCAGACAAAAGACCTCCCTTCATCTTATACATTTACCTATCGATATGCAGATGCACGTCCCTACCTGAATATTACCAGGTCAGAGGACGCTACGCCTGCAATGTTGGATATCAAGATTCCTGATGTTGGGTCTTTTACCATCGCCCCACGCTTAGTTGAGCTTGAGCGACTACCGCTGAGCAGTGGGGCTTTATTCCCTGTCCAGAGTCCTTACTCTGACAAGTGGAACATCACCACAGCTGAAGCTATCCTCGAATGGTTCTCTCGTGAGGTGACTAACGCTTACAAGGGTGATGGAGCGTTTGGTCATCATCACGACAACATGTCGGTACTGCGTGCGCTCGACCGCATAGGGAGTTACCTCACCTTGGATGCACAGAAGATACAAGCTGGTCTTGCAGATGAAGCAAAGTCTGCTCGCACACTCGACCCTAAGAGTGTCGACTGGGAGAAAATTGTGCGAACAGACCAGGACACCATCGTTAACGCTCTGACCACCTTCATGAAGGGGATCACCTTCGGTAAGTCGGTCCGTGGAGAGTCTGGTATATCTATCTATCAGGATGAACAAGGATCCTGGCATATAGATGCAGAAAACTTGAACGTTCATCGCAAACTCACAGCAGAGGAGGTTGAGATAATGAAGACCTCTCAAATCAAGGGTAAGGTCGTAAATTCAGCCGGCGGATTTGTCATCTCTAAGATTGACAGAATAGCCGGTGCTTGGAGATGTTACTTCCGTCAAGAAGATGCTGACGGACGTAGAATCTATAACTCTATGCGAGTGGATGACCTTGCACTGTGTGAGACGTTCAATTTGATAGACGCTGGAGGACAGCTGTCTAATCACTATTGGCATCGTCGTGTTATCGCTGTTGGTACTGACTATGTCGACATTGCAGACAATACGAATGTAGATGACTACGCAAGTGGTAGCGATACTCCGCAGGTGGGTGACGAGGTTGTACAGCTTGGCAACCTAACTATTCCTGAAAGACAGAGTGCTATCATACAGTCAGCAGCAGGAGAGGGTGCGCCTTACTTTAAGATTATCAAGGGCATCAATAGCTTTACACTTCCTGACCCTATCTTCCTTTTTGATAAGCAGAGATTCGAGATAAGAGTTGAGAACCCTGCTAATCGTGGTAAGTATATCCGCTTGCAAGACTTCTTGGAGACGATGCAAGGACGTATCAGTGCTGTTCAGCAGCAGTCTGATAAGCAGCTGGTGATTTGGTTTGGTGATACTGTACCAACACTCACAACTGAACCTGCTAACGAGTGGACGGATGATGCTACGAAGGAATTGCATGAGCATGATATATATTACAATCGCTCATACGTAGAAACAGGTGGCGGTCGTGCTTATTCTTTCGAGCGGAACCCTGATGGCTCTTTCTCTTGGCATGAAATTACGGACGCTGATGTTCTTAAATCGCTTGAAGCAGCACAGCGTGCACAGGATACAGCGGATGGAAAGCGCAGGATGTTCGTGCAAGAGCAGCCTGTTCCTCCTTACGATAAGGGCGACCAATGGAGCAATGCGACTTATGAAGATAAGTACCGCAACGACCTGCTCGTATGTGTTCGTCCGAAAGCTGCAGGCGAAGAGTTTAGTATCGAGGATTGGCAAGCAGCGCAAGAGTTTACATCTAATAAGTTCAAGGCAGAGCTAAAAACGACCGCTGATAATATCACAGCGACGGTTACAAACTTAAAGAATGGACTTGTCGAGGTCGGCTTTGAACTTGACGGAGAAAAGAAAAGCTTCACTGTCACTGCAGAGAACTTTAAGGTGCAAACACCAGCAGGAAAGGTGGCCTTAATGACATCGGATGGAAAGGTTAACGCTGATTTAATCGAGGCGAAAAGTATCCGTACATCACCCAGCAGCGATGGACTACATATTAACATGTACGAGGGTACATTCGATGTGCTGACGAAGGATAACAAGAAGGGCATCAGTATGACAGTGGATAAGGACGGCTTCCCTCATCTTATTTTTTTCGATAACGAGGGCAACGCTAAGTATGACTTGGGTTATACAGGCTTGAAGGAACTTGTGTCTGCTTATCAAGCTGCCTATTGGACTAAGAAGTCTCTTGTCAATGTAACGGATAAAGGTCTATCAGGTGTTTATCCAAAAACTGTTAAAGGAATAGTCTGGCATGACTACCATGCTGCTCGACATTATGCTACTGGTAAACTGGGTGACAACGCAGATGAAGATGGTAAGACATTCAGCACAGAGAGCTTCGGTTCACCTATCCCTGATGGTTGGTATACCGCAGAGAACGAACAAGGTCAATACTTAGAAGGAGGAAATGAATCCGTTGACGAAGATAATCATAACACGCCTAAATCAAGTGTGTTTAGTGTAGCTATTTTCAAGGCTGAGAATGGACGATTAAGTAAGGCACAGCATGTTTGGTTCTCTGTCACTAACAGTAGAGCATCCTTCTGTGACCCTGATGGAAAGCCTATAATTGTTACGGATTCTCTTTTGCAGAATTATCCATTTAACCAGTATAAGGATAGAGTTTAACTAATATAATAAGAAGATGAAAAGTTTTTTAGATTGTATTTACAGGATTTTTGAACGGCTTGCAGCCATCGGTAGCGATAAGTATCTGCACATGTTTGCTGGCCTTGTAGTTTCGATGATTGCGTGCAAAGCCTTACATGCTATTGATGCGTACTTAATCTTCGCATTGGTACCAGCATTCTTTGTTATGACAGGAAAAGAGAGTGTCGATTACTCCTACAGAAAGGAGCAGTTCGATTGGCTCGATGTATGTGCAGGTATGCTTGGTGCTGTTGTTGGTGTTTTTCTTTTCCTATTGTAAAGGAGGTGTATATATGGATGTAATAGAGTTTCAGTTCACACCGCACTTCATGTACTCAGTAGCTATACACTTGATAGTATGTGTGATAATGTGGGTACTCGTATTCTGTGCCATTTTCGTTGACCTATGGGACAGAATATACACACAGAAGAAATTGGGTAAACCCATTGACTCGCATAGCATGCGTAAGACACTCGGAAAGTTAGGAGAGTATTGGCGTGTATTGCTCATTGCTTTTATCGTGGATTCGGTGATATTCATTGCCTGCACGCTACTGAATATTAAGACGATACCAGTTATTACCATCTTAGTGGCTATAGGACTCCTTATCATCGAAGCTAAAAGCCTTATAGAGCATGCACGAGAGAGAAAGAGTAAGGTAAAGGATATAGAGAAGATTATCCAATCAGTAGTAAAGGCATCTTCAGATAGAGATGCTAAGAAAGTTATTCAGTATGTCGCTGAGTATATTGGTGAAGATAAAAATGTAATTCAAAAAACAGAATAATAGACATGGCAAATTTCTCAATAGCGGAGTTGGTGCAATCCAGCACCGCTGAACAATTAAAGATAAACAATAACCCTCCTTCTATTGTAAGGGTTCATTTGACAGAAACGATAACTCTATTAGAGTGTATCCGTGCAGAGTGGGCAGAATATTGCGAGCGTCACGACCTCGGTACTCCTGCAATCCGCATCACAAGCGGTTACCGCTCACCAGAACTGAATAAGGCTGTAGGTGGTGTAAAAAACTCTGCTCATGTCATGGGTTATGCCGCTGACTTGCAGCCTGTCAATGGTAAGCAGGATGAGTTTGAACGTTTCTTTGCAAATGATTTTTCTCGGATGGGGTACTCATTCGACCAAATCATCATCGAGAGGTCTAAGTCCTCCCGTTGGGTGCATGTAGGTTATAAGCGTGCTGACGGAAAGCAAAGAAGACAATGTTTTGCATTAAAGGTATAAGAGTATGGAAGATAAGGATATTAAGTATTACGTGTATGCGATGTTAATCATTATTGGATTACTTGCCCTTACGTCACTCTGCTTCACAAGCTGCTCTCATAGAGTGTATGTGCCTGTGCAGTCTATCCGCACAGACACTATCTACATGTCAAGGAAAGACAGTGTTCATATCAAGGATAGCCTTATCACTCGGCAAGTGATAACCGTCCGTGATAGTATTGCTATCCATGACAGCGTTGTTATCATCAAGGACGAGCAAGGCAACATCAAGGAACGGTTGATTGTTCGTTATCGTGACCACTGGCATGCAACTCAGGATGCTCTTACCCTCCTACGTCTGATTGACCGCTACAAGGCGAGCAATGATAGCTTGCGTGCAACTATGAAGGAGCATATCGAGGTTCCTAAGGTCGTAGAGCGAGAGTTAAGTAGATGGGAGAAGCTAAAGATGGATGTCGGCGGCTGGGCAATCGGTGCTATGTCTTCCCTTCTACTTGCAATCATTGGCTATATCGTTGTTTGGCTCTTGAAGAAATATAGGAAACTTTAATGTGTCAATCCTTGCAAATTCTTGAATAACTTGCAAGAAATTCTATAATGAAGTACATCAAGCTACATCTCACAGAGAGCCGTACGAAAGATAATCGCTTCGTACAAGCATCTATCCGTGGCATTGAGGATAATACGGGTGAGAATTTTACGAGTTCTCACCCTAAACTCCTTCAAGACATCATTTGTCATGCGCTATCTCTTGCGCACGGTGTCGAGATAGAGGGCAACAATGGATTTACATACACCTTTCCTTTTAAGCTATCATAATTATGGGGATAGAAAAACTTTATTTAGAACATAAACAGACAGGCGGACGACTGACCGCTGATGAATTTAACAAGTTGCCCGAAAAGGTCAACGAGTTAATCGATGCACAGAACTCTGAGGAGGAACGTGTGAAGAAGACGATTGCAAAGAACCGTCCTACCCTCGGACAGCTTTCAAATGTAAATAGCGAAACAGACGAACTCACATCCGAGACATGCGTACTCGTATGGAATGGTGATGAATGGGTCCCTATGAAGCTGTCTGAACTTAATATTGGGCAAGGAGGTAGTCAGCAGCAGACCATCCTCTATTATCTCCGTGCCGTCAATCAGTCGCCATCGACAACACTATCGGCTTCTAAGTCAGCAGGCGAGTGTGCTATTCGATTTATGTTCGTTTCACGCACTAAGGATGTTGGGCAGGCTGATTATGTTGATAGCGGTGAATGGGGAACGTACGAAATCTTCGCTAAGGCTGGCGATGGTACATTCGTGTCTAAGGCTCGTGGTAGATGTCAGTCTAATACGATTACCACTGTTGATGTGTTCAAGTTCTTGGAGAGCGGACAAAACAATATCATGGTGAAGATTACAGGTGAGGTGACGGGGCAAACCTCTCCTGCCTTAGTCTATTCCATCACGCTGTCTGCCCTCTTCCTTTCTATCTCCGAGTTCAATTGGTGGAAGGCATACCAGGGCGACATCGTATTGCCTTGCTACATCAGCGGTAACATCTCTAAGACATTACACGTCAAGATTACTGGTGACGGCTATGAACAGACGTATGAACGTCAGTTCGGTACTGCGACTTACACCTCCTCGCCAGTGGCTTACACCGTGCCTTTCACGAACAAGACGGGTATCTTCCACTTGTCAGCTTGGCTCTCGAATGAAGACAACACCGTGCAGACTACACCAGTAGGCTACGACTTTATGGCGGTGGCTAATAACGAAACGGTGAAAATGGTTGTTGTAAACAATAAGGCGGAGAAACTGCTGAACTGGTATGAGAATAAAGTGCTGGAGTACGCTGTATATGACGGCAAGGCTGTTACGACACCACTGTCTATTCTCATGAAGAAAGATAACGAGGTATTGCAAGAGAATGTATCAGAAAACACACTGACACAGACGAAGATGCAGTACACACTTTCGCTTGAAATCGAGACGATTGACAACTCTGATTTTACTGCGTTAATCGGATTCCGCACTCGCCCTACGGATGAGGTGCGTCTGCGTGATGCTATTCCTTTCCCTGTGGACAACTCGCAAGGTTACTCGGCTACTGCTGGAGCTGTATTCTACTTCAATGCGAAAAACAGAAACAACACGGATACTGATAGAAATATCCTCCGCAATCTCATCAACTCCGAGCGTATCGGTGCTGAGTGGCAGAGCGTTGCATTCTCTCGTGACGGCTGGGTGACTGACGAAGAGGGAGCACGCACATTGCGTTTGCTCGCTGGCTCAAGGCTTACTATTGGTTACAAGCCATTCGCAAAAGAAGCAGCACAATCAGGCAAGACGATTGAGATAGACTATCAGATTAACAACACGTCAGACTATGATGCAGAGTGTATCTCTATTGCAATGCCCTATCAGAAGGGTTATATAGGTTTGAAGGTGAAGCCATCTTCTATTATGTTCGCAACCCGAAGCGAGCGTAATGCAGATGTTCAAGCGATGAACACTGACGATGGCGTGCGCATTCGCCTGGCATTGGTGATTTCTCCTAAGAAGTACACATACGTCTTGAATGGTAATACCTATTACCTTAACCTCGTCTATCTTTATATTGACGGTGTGGAAGCTCGCAAGTTCGCTTACTTGCTTACTGACTCTATGCAGATAGGTACTGGTGGAGGTCTTGTCATCGGCTCGGATAAGGCGGATGTCGACCTCTATTCCATCCGTATCTACGACAGCGCAATGGATGCTGCTAACGTACATCAAGACTATATCAACGCCTTGTCGACCGTAGGTGAGAAGAGTGCCGAGAAGTTGGATAATGACATCTACGATACGCTCGGAACTACAGTTGACTTCGATAAGGTGCGTGGTAAGGTGAACGTGTTTACTTTCGACAAACCTTTGCCTGCGTATGAGTATGGTAAATCATATCGTCCTAAGGGTACACTGGAGATATATCCTAAGGATGGAAACACCAATCTTAATCGCTTGACGATTACCAACCTCCAGTTGCAAGGTCAGGGTACATCATCTATGTTGTACTATTTATGGAACTGGAAGGCAAAAGTCGCTAAGGACACGACCATCGTGTATGAGGACGGACAAACGGCACAGAAAAAGTTTGAGCTGTTCAAGAACTTACCTAAAATCTCTAAGCTGACAGGAAAGAAGAATATTGCTTCTTCAATGCAATATCACAAGATGGGTTCTGTAAACTCATTTACGGATCTATGGAAAGCAGTCGGTCTGACCAATGAGGGAATAGAACAGGACAGCAAAGCACGAGTATCTATATACCAAGAGACCTTCGTAGGATTTGAAAAGCAAACGACAGAGGACGGAACAGTGACGTATAAGTTTGTCGGTCTGTTTACGGTTGGACCTGACAAGGGCGACGCAGCAACCTTCGGCTACGATAAGGACCTTTTCCCAGACCTCCTATCTATTGAAGGCTCTGACAACTCACCACGTATTACTTTGTATCAAGTGCCTTGGGATAAAAGGCGCATCCGCTACAACACGGAGGAAGAAGCGTATCAGTACCAAGTATCTGAACTCTCTTGGGAAAACTGCTTGGACTTAGATTACGCTAATCTCCCTGTGGATGATAAGTCAACAGCAGAAGACGAAACACGTCAGCGTGCAGAACAGCTTGTAGAGTCGTATATCACTGCTTACAACATCATATATCAGTGCGATACGTTTATCGAGCCTTTCAATGGAACGCTCGACGAATTAAATGCTGACCCACACTCAACACATATCGAGTATTGGATAGCAAAGCAGGGCGACCCAAACCAATACAACCTATACTATTACGATAGCTTATATAAGCGTTTCTGCCCTTCAACACTCGACAGCGGTGTGTCGGTGGTTAATCTCCGTCAGCAGTTAGTTGGTGACAAGTACGGACTAACCGAGGCGATATTCAACTCGGTTAGTGATGCTGCTCAGCTCAATGAGCTATTCAAGTCAGCACGTATTCAGAAGTTCCGTGCTGAGCAGCCACAGGACTGGGACATAATGGACCTACTTTTTCATCAGTCATACGGAGAAATTAAGGCTGCGACGGATAACTGTGCAAAGAATACATATCCGTATAACTTTAATGTAGAATAGATATGGCAAAGAGTAAATGGAAACTTCGTCAGGATGACCTTGATACTATCCTGGCAGTAATTAATCAAGGTTTAATGAAGAAACCATACTGGGTAGAGTTTCACGACACCTATGCTGACGGCACACCAGTATGGAATGGTGAGAAGTCCGTACTGTGGAACCTAATGGAGCAAGCATATCCAGAGGAGCGTGCGCAAATGATGCGTCGTATGCTTGCGAAAATGGAGGAACTCGGAGGGCTACAAAAGGGTACGCACCAGCAAAAGCTGTTTGCATACTTCGAGAAGTATTACTTCTCTGTAATTGACAATTTCTCTTCTATGTTATACAATGAAGATGGTAAGCTGTACGAGAAAATGAAGCTTGCCATGCTGCAAGGTAAATACACGAACGACACCGACCCACTGGGTCAGTCGCTTGGTGATGGAAAGTCGCCTGAGGTGGCGTGGGTAAAGAAGCGTATTCAGTACCTAATGAGCAAATACTCATTCGGTGATTATGACGCAAAGACTGCAGAAGGTGCAATCACTGTGCGTACCTCTGCACAGGCGGATGCTACAACAAACTCAATCATTCTGCGCCTGACACCTGCAATGAAGCTGTACCCTACGATTGCATATGGTACCACAATTATGCGTGGTGCTCGCACAGACGCAGGTAAGCCGTGTGAAATAGTAGTCGATATTAATGGTACTTCTGACCAGCAGCTCTCTGTCAAGTCAGCAGACTACCTACTCGACATTGGCGATTGGAGTTCATATGTCATCAATGGTGCGCTGTCAATCATTGGTAAGCGATTGAAGCGTCTTAAGTTAGGCGATGAGAATGAGCAGAAAGTGAAGATACTTATTTCTTCGCTTACGCTCGGAAATACAACATCACTCGAGGAGATTGATGTGCAGAATATCTCTACGCTCGGAGGTGCGCTCGATATGCGTAGTAACTTCCGTCTGCGCAAGTTCCTCGCTGGTGGGTCATCACTCACAGAAGCACACTTCGCTGATGGTGGTGCGCTGGAAGAAGTCGACTACCCAGCTTCCACGTCATACGTCGAGTTGAAGAATCTCGACAAGCTGACAAATGAGAAGTGCAACACGGAGGCGTGTGCGCCTAACGTAATGAGTTACTTCGTGAGTGGATGTGACAATCTCCAGCCTGTCAAAAAACTCATCGACGTCATGGACGCACAAGTAGGGCAAGTTCCTCACGCTCTCCGCTACGTGCGCTGTGTTGGCTTTAATGAGACCTTCACGGACGGACGAGCCTTTGATAAACTTTCCCAGCTGGTAGACGGCACATATCAAGGAATCGATGCTGAAGGTCAGTACGGCAACGACCCTTACCCAGTGCTTGACGGTACAATCAACCTCACCACAGGTGCATATCGCGACACCTACGATGCACTAATGACGCACTATCCAAAACTCAAGCTGAACATCGCTAAATGGTGGATTCGCTTCGAGGACCCAGAGGTGAAGCGCATTTGCGTGGAAAATTGGGATAAAGACGGTGACGGTGAACTCTCTATGGAGGAAGCAGCAGCCGTTAGTTCCATCGGGACTATCTTCAACGATAATACCAAGATTAAAGATTTCTCTTCATTCAGATTCTTCACGAAGATAAAAGAAAATGTATCTTTTAACAATTGTAAGAATCTTGTAAGGATTGTGCTTCCTCAAGATTGCACATTACAGCAAGTTATGTTCTCAAATTGTATCCATCTTAAAGAGGTTATATTTCCTGTAAAGATGAAATCCTCACCTTCTTTATATGAGACCTTCAGTAACTGTATATCACTTAAGGTCCTTGATTTCCCTGAAACATATACAGGCATCATAGAATCATCTACGTTTAGAAATGTAACTGCGATACTTATTTTTCGATCTAAAAAGGTTGTTGCATTTAGAAAATTATATGGGTGGGATTTCTACTACAAAGGTAACGCTATCTATGTGCCTGATGATTTGGTCGAAGAATATAAACATGCCTATGGATGGAAAGATAAGGCAGAACTCATCAAGCCTTTAAGCGAGTATCAAGGATGATACTCGCTGAGAGATGCGAAATTGTTTTTAATAGCCTTCCCTGAATGTAAACTATAAAAACTATCCACTAACTCGTCCCTAACATATATCTTTAAATCTCTTGGATAATTTATTCTATAAAACAGATAGATAAGATCAGGAATTTCAAAGGCGTTCTTTTGTCTTAGAATTATCCTTTTCATTTTGTTAGTACCTATAAGAGCATTCGTAGCGAATATAATATCAGTGCAATTTTCGTTCACATCTATCTCTTCTAATGAGGGACATCCACGAAAAGCGAATATATTATGTCTTATCTGCTGTGGGTATTTAATCCGTCGCAGCTTAGGACATGACTCAAAACTGGTTTGATGGATTGTATCTATATGGAATGCCTCTAAGTCCTTAGAAGGGTCAACGACATTACTTGCTCTGAAGATAGTCCCGATGGAACCCTCACCTAAACGCTCTTCGTATCTCCTTATTAATCGTTGTGTCTTTCACAGCAGAATACACCTGCGTTGTCTTGATGCTCTGATGACCTAATATGTGTTGTATAATAGGTAAGCTAACTCCCTTACTCAATAGCACTGTAGCGCACGTATGCCTGGCGCAATGAAAAGTAATGTGCCTATGTATATTGAACCGCTTAAGCACACGCTTAAGTACCAAGTTACAGCGAGCGTTACAAGGCAACTGAAAGAGTTTACCTGTCGTAGTCTTGTTCTCTTGTACCATTGCAGCAGCCTTGCCTCCAAACATCTTAGAGATGGGTATTCTCACCTCGTGGTCTGTCTTCTGCATACGCATTACAACCCACTTATTTCGATATATGTTCTTAATGTGCTGCTTAGTTACTTGCACGATATCCGAGAATCGAAGACCAGAATAGACGCTGAACAGGAAACCTTTAACTACCTTTCTCTCCTCTTCTGTCAGTTCTTCCTTCTCCTTCTTATCTTCTATCCTCCTCAGTTCTCTCTCTGTCAGTGATTGCTTCTGCACATTCTCAGTCTTGATATGATACTTGCGAAAAGGATAGACAGTCATCAGTTCCTCGTCGATAGCAAGATTGACGAATCGACGAAATATCTTCATAAACTTAGCTATGGTATTAATCGCATATCCAGCATTCTTTAGGAAGTTCTCGAAATCACATATACATTTATAATCAACCTGCGTAAAGGTCATATCTTCCTTAAATCGTCTTAGAACCGCTAATGCTGCCTTATGATTCGCAATCGTCCCAGTTGTATATGTCTCCTTATCAATCTCACCTTCCATCCAGTCAAGAAAAGAACGATCCTCCTTGTATGTTATCAGAGTAGGATTGTCGACCAATTTGTTAACGTCACCAATATGCTTGATGACGTATTGCCCATCTACTTGTATCTGTATTAGTGCATTGTGCCCTTTTAATTCATTACTAAGTTCTCGGAGGATGTTCTGTATATTCATAATTGTAGGAAAGATGGACTGTAGGACGAGAAATATCCATCCTACAGACCTGCTTTTATTAGAATTAAAGCACTCCTTTGTAATTTAATAGCAGTTGATTAGCCTGCTGAATATCCTTGGGAGTGTATATATCTGTAATCAATATCGATGAATGTCGTGCCTGGTCTCTCACGGTAAGTATATCGGTGTTCGCACGCAGCATATTCGTGATACCTGTGTCTTTCAGGCTGTAGAACTTGTATCTGTCAGTCAGATTCAAGCTCGTACGGATATAACGACTCCAGTAATCTCTGAACGCCTTTTCTGTTCGTCGTTCCTTTCCTGGTCTGAAATCATTACTAAAGAGAAAATACTGTCCTGGACTATCGAAAATACGCAGATCTATCATTAATTTAATGACATGATCAGGAAGCGTTAATAGAGCATCGTTATGATTCTTTGCTATCGACCCGTGAAGATACAATGTTTTCTTTGCTATATTAAAGTCTCCTACCTTAATATAACTCATCTCTTTTGGGCGCACGAATAAATAATGTAGAATGTAGCAAGCAAGCAGGTAGTGTTTGTTGTGCTCCATCAACCACCCCTTTATTCGCTCCAGGACATCATCAGGAATAACATCGCGGTTCTTAAGCTGACCTCGACGCTGCACGATAGAAAAGTGTTCTGTAGGGTCTGAAGATATATAGCCTCGCTCCAATAGATACTTACAGAACGTCTTAATCCATGAGAGATAATTGTTTCTCGTTCGGAGCGTGTTATTCCTGTCGACGAAAACATACTCTAAGAATTGACCTACCATCTTGCTATCGAATTGATAAGTGTAATACAGGTTGACGTTCTGTTGTTTCTTCCACTCTTTCAGAATCTTAATCCTGCTACAATACGATATAACAGACTCTTCTCGCATGTTGTGTTCCTTAAGGAGTTTGAATAGATAAGCCTCGTACTTTGTGCACGCATCATCGAATGATGTGTACTCAAGAGGTTGTACGATCTCCACCCACGGGTTCCAACCTTGTATAAGTTTTTCAGTCAACCTTTTTATAAGGGCCTCTCCGTATTCTCTCTGACAACGCTTGCCCTTAACATGGTCAAGCATAAACTTTTTTGTGCGGAACTTTCCTCTTTCTGGGTCAAATGCAGAAAGAGATACATAACATTCTGAGGCTTGGTGAAACTTAGGTGTCTTCCATCCTACAATCTCATTAATAGCCGTTTGTCTGTTTTTTGAAGAAAAATTTTTATTTGACATTTCTCAACTTTTTGCGTGAAATGCCCTATTGAATACTGTTTTATCTAAATTGAGTAAAGTTCACCGACTTTTCACCGACCACTTTACCACCGACCACAGATATTAATCTGTAAATCAGTATCTTTGTCTTAAATGAGTCGGGATGACCAGACTCGAACTGGCGACCACTGGTCCCCCAGACCAGCATTCTAAACCTACTGAACTACATCCCGTATCTTTTAAGCAGTGCAAAATTAGTTACTTTCCACCATATTAGCAAACTTTTGGACTTCTTTTTCTCTATTCCCAAGTTTATTTTGTACTTTTGTCGTAGTATAAATCTGCACTAAATACACATGCAATACATCGTAAGTTGCCCCGAACATATTGATACTTCTATCATGCTTCCAGCATCAAAAAGTATCAGTAATCGTGCCCTTATTATCCAAGCACTCACAAAGGGAGGAATGATGCCTGAGAACTTATCTGATTGTGATGACACTGAGGTTATCATCCGTGGACTTGGTAAACAATCGGAAATCATAGACATCAAGGCGGCAGGAACGGCTATGCGCTTTATGACAGCTTACCTTAGTGCAACGGAAGGAGAACACACGATTACAGGAACGGAGCGTATGAAACACCGTCCAATTGGTATTCTTGTGGATGCACTGCGCTATTTAGGGGCAGAGATTGAGTATGTTGGTGAAGAAAGCTACCCTCCCCTCCGTATTAGAGGTAGGCAACTTGAAGGGGGAACATTGCTGATAGCGGGTGATGTTAGCTCACAGTATATCTCTGCTCTACTGATGATTGCACCTATTCTGACGAAAGGATTGGAACTAAAACTAACGGGTAACATTATCTCTCGACCCTATATAGACCTCACATTGCACCTTATGCATGAGTTTGGTGTAGCTGCCGAATGGTCTGACTTTGATACGATTAGAGTGAAGCCACAGTCCTATCAGCAACGAGCCTATACGATTGAAAGTGACTGGAGTGCTGCAAGTTATTGGTATGAGATACTTGCACTGACAGATGACACCCAGTCAAAGGTAGCTTTACAAGGGCTGAAAGATGGGTCAAGACAAGGCGACTCAACGGTAAGATACATCTTCTCACTACTCGGAATAAAGACGAGTTTTAAGGAGAAAGGCGTTAACGGAATGCCTGAAGCACTCTTAACCCGCCATTCACGTATGTTGAATAGAATGGACTATGACTTTACCAATCAACCAGACTTGGCTCAAACGCTCATTGCCGTATGTCCTGTATTAGGAATACCATTCCATTTTACAGGCTTAGGAACCTTGAAGATAAAGGAGACCGACCGTATTGAAGCCATGAAAAGAGAAATGGAAAAGTTGGGATATATCCTCCATGAGGAAGAGGGGACGGCATTATCATGGACTGGCGAGCGCTGTGAACCCATGACACAGCCAACCATTGACACCTACGAAGACCATCGCATGGCTATGTCGTTTGCCCCATTGGCTATCAAGTTAGGCGAGATACGCATCAACAACCCAGAGGTTGTGTCTAAATCTTACCCTCATTACTGGGCCGATTTACGCAAAGCAGGATTCAAGATACAGCAAGTAGATTAAGCAACTTCTATCAGACTGTATCAAAGAAGCTAAAGAAAGCAAAGAAAGTAAAGAATGAGTATATTTCTTATTGGCATAGGAGCTCTATTTATATTAGCGATTATTGCAGCAATAGCGACAAAGTTCACTAAAAGAAAAGCAGGTGAACCTGATGTCATTATGCCCACCTCTGGCGACTGTTCATCCTGTGATGGGACAGATGACAAATGTGAACAAGTATGTATGATGGAGGCCGCAACAAAAGACATAGAGTATTATGACGATGAAGAACTTGACCGTTTTCGTGGTAGACCATCTAACCAATACACTGATGCGGAGGTGGAAGAGTTTGCTACCGTACTCTATACAATGCAACCCCATGAGGTGAAAGGCTGGAATAGAAGCCTTATCCTTCGAGAAATCAATCTACCAGATCAAATCAAGGATGAGGTGATAACAATGATAGAAGGTTAAGTTCGTTATCTGTACCTATCGTAGTTTGAAGGCGCTTACAATAGTACTGAACATCAAAGGAAACGTGAAGAAAAGAGTAATAAGACATATCATCCCCTCTTTGTTGGCATTCTGTGTACTAACAATTATTAGTTGCTCAACAAAGAATAACACCGCGCAAACGCGTTGGTGGCATGCCTTCAATACCCGTTATAACGTTTATTATAACGGTGCACAAGCCTATATTGACGGTTCATTGGAGAAGGAGAAGGGGAATAAAGATAACTTCACCGAGCTCATCCCACTCTATACTGTCGGTAACAAGAATAGTCGTGACTTAGGAAAGAGCAACTTTGACAGAGCTATAGAAAAGGCTGAAAAGGCTATTGCAAAGCATAGTATTAAGAAAAGACCAGAATGGACTAAGAGCAGACGAAAGACTGAGAAGGACATAGAATGGCTATCCCGTCGTGAGTATAATCCCTTCTTATGGAAGGCATGGATGCTCATGGGGCGTTCACAATTCCACAAAGGTGCCTTTGAGGAAGCGGCTGCCACCTTTGCTTATATGAGTCGTATCTACAAAGGACAACCTGCAATCTATGGCAAAGCAAGGGCTTGGTTAGCTAAGTGTTACATAGAACAAGACTGGCTCTATGACGCTGAGGATATCATTCGGAATATGCAACGTGACTCTTTGGATTGGCGAGCTGTGAAGGAGTGGGACTATACCTATTGTGATTACTACCTCCATTCGGGTGAGTTGGAAAAGGCTGTTCCCTATCTCCAAAAGGTTATCAAGCATGAAATGCGTAAGAAGCAGAAGGCTCGTGAGCTGTATCTACTCGGACAGCTGTTGGCCTCACTCGGTAGAAATGAGGATGCCTACAAAGCCTTCCAACGTGTTATTCGCACCAATCCTCCCTACGAATTAGAGTTCAATGCACGCATTGCTCAAACCGAGGTGACCGCTAAGGGACAGACAAGAAAGATGATTAGTAAACTCAAGCAGATGGCAGCTTCGGATAATAACAAGGAGTATCTTGACCAGGTGTATTATGCTATGGGCAACATACATCTTGCTGCTCAAGACACCCTTGCGGCCATTAATGCTTACGAGCAAGGTAATAAGAAGGCTACAAGAAACGGTATTGAGAAAGGCGTACTACTACTCCACCTCGGTGATCTCTACTGGGCTAAAGAGCGCTTTGGAGATGCTAAACGTTGCTATGACGAGGCTATCGGACTGCTTGACAAGGACCGCAAAGACTATGAACAACTCTCTGAACGCTCAAAGATATTGGATGAGTTAGCACCTTATACGGATGCCGTACAACTTCAAGACTCCCTTCAACATCTTGCTAAATGCTCTGAACAAGAACGGAATGCAGCCATTGACCGTGTCATCACAGCCCTCAAGAAGAAAGAGAAAGAGGAACGAGCACTACAAACAACACAGGACAATGGACAGCAACAAGACGTGTATGGCAACTTTGGGAACAATAACCTTGGAACACCTAAGCGTGTAAACAATAGACAACAACAAGGAAATACGTGGTATTTCTATAACCCTACGGCTGTTCAACAAGGTAAGATAACCTTCCAACAACTATGGGGTAAACGCGAGAACATTGATAACTGGCAACGTAGTAACCAAAGCGTTGTGGGGAGAATAGGTAGTACTAACATGCCTACTGACTTCACAGACCAACAAAGAGACTCTATCATGCGCACTGAAGCACGCCAGGACTCTATCAATCAAACGACCGACTCGCTCAAAAACGACCCCCATAAACGTGAATACTATCTATCTCAGATACCTTTCACTACGGAACAGTTGGAGGCAAGTAACAAGATATTAGAAGACGGACTACATCATTCTGGTGTTATCTTTAAGGACAGACTCGACAACCTTCGATTAGCCGAAAAGGCCTTAAGGCGGGTGAGTGACAACTATCCCGACTATGATCAGATGGATGATGTGTACTATCATCTATACTTACTCTACATGCGCAAGAACGAACCACAGCTTGCTGAGAACTATGTTACACGCCTAAGTCAGAAGTTCCCAAAGAGCAAGTGGACCACGCTCCTTACTGATCCTTACTATAAACAAAACCTTCGTTTCGGTGTGCAGATAGAAGACTCCCTCTATGCGGCTACCTACGACGCCTTCAAACAAGGCCGATATAGTGAGGTAGCAGGTAATACTCGCATCTCTGAATCACGCTTCCCTATGGGTGCCAACAGGGATAAGTTCCTCTTCATTGGAGGCTTGGGAAAACTGAACAATGGCGACCCTACGGGCTGTGTCAACGACATGAAGGAGGTTGTGAAGAAGTATCCAAGCAGTCGTATCAGCGAGATGGCGGGTATGATAGTCAATGGTGTACAAGCTGGGAAGAAGCTACGTGGAGGCAAGTTCGACCTTGACGACATCTGGAACTATCGTGCAAACGTAATGAACGATAGCGATAGCATACAGCAAGCTAAGTTCTCTTCAGAACGTGACATAGACTTTAAGTTCCTGTTAGTGTACCATCCTGACTCACTGAAAGAGAACAAGTTGCTATTTGAATTGGCACGTTTCAACTTCACAAACTTCCTTGTTCGTAACTTTGAGATAGAGGTAGAAGACCTCAATGGACTACATCAGATGCAGGTATCGGGCTTCCGCAGCTTCGATGAGGCTTATCAGTATGCACGTCAATTGTTTGCTTCCAAACTCGTTGTACAACAGATGGGTAAGTCGACTAAGGGGATTATCATCAGTGATAAAAACCTTAAACTAATAGGGACTACTTATAGTTATAAGGACTATGAGACGTTCTATGCAAAGCATTTTGCACCATTAGTTGTGACGCAAAGATACTTACTCAGTGAGCCTGCTGAGGTTGCAACACCACGTGAACGCGACCTACAACAGGAGATTGAACAGAAGCATGCAAATGACCCTGACCTCTATCCAGACACACAGGACGTACCTGTCGACAACACGATGACTATCCCAATGGAGGATGCTAAGTCTACAAAGACGGAACAGAAGGTGAATGAACAGAATAACAACACCTTTGAAGTTCCCGTAGAGGAGAAGAAGTCTGCCGTAGAAGAGAAGAGGGAAACAACCAAACAGAAGCCTGTTGTTGAAGAGAAGAAGCCTCTACCAGAGGAGAAGAAGCCTGTCTTAGACGACAACAGTACTTACTTTATCCCAGACGAAGAACCTGTAAAGGACATTACTCCTAAGGCACCAGCTAAGACTACGAGGTCAACGACTCCTGTGAAGCCTGTCATCCCGACAAAAGAGACAGCTCCCGTCACTCCGAGCAAGCAGTCTACTCCTGTCGTACCTACCAAGCCAACGACTCCAGTAGCACCTGCAAAGACAACAAAACCAGTGGCTAAGGACAAGCAGGCTAAGCCTACCGTAACGAAGACGCAACAGCCTTCTACGCAGAAGCCACAGACCGCTCCTGTGCAGAAGAAGAAGGTTTCAGATGACGGTCCGATTATCTACTTCGGCGATGACGTACCTCAACAAAACAAGACAAATAATAAGAATAATAAAAAGAACCAGCCCGTCCAGAACGATATCGAAGATGAATACTACGATTTGGAGGGCTTCTAAGGAAAGGAGATAACAGCTATGAGCAATGGATTGTTACTTTGGGTAGATGATGAAATAGAGTTGCTGAAGGCGCACATCATCTTCCTTGAGAAGAAAGGATACGAAGTGGTGACAGTTAGCAATGGTGCTGACGCCATCGACCAATGCCAAACACAGACCTTCGACCTCGTTCTGTTGGACGAGCAGATGCCGGGTTTGTCTGGTTTGGAGACTTTACAACGAATTAAGGAAATTCAACCTGCCACCCCTATCGTCATGGTTACGAAGAGTGAAGAGGAGGATATTATGAACCAAGCGATAGGTGCTAAGATAGCAGATTACCTTATCAAGCCTGTTAACCCTAATCAGATACTCCTTACACTGAAAAAGAATGTCCATCAGAAGGAGATTGTCACAGAGGTGACTCAAAGTGGTTACCAACAGAACTATCAGCAGATTGCTATGCAGATAGCCGACTGTCGCACATTCGACGACTGGAAGGACGTGTATAGAAAACTTGTTCATTGGGAACTGGAGTTGAGCAGTGCGGATAGTAACATGACTGAGATGCTGAAGATGCAGAAGGAGGAAGCCAACAACGGCTTTGCTAAGTACATCGCTAAAAACTATCTTGACTGGGTTGCCCCACAGGACAATAAACTAAGTAACAGCTTCTCTAAGTTGACAGGACATAAGAAGAAACCATCCAACAACAACGATAGTCGTCCGCTGCTCAGTACTGACATCTTCAAAAGTAAGGTTTTCCCACTCATAGACAAAGGTGAGAAAGTATTCCTCATCGTCATCGACAACTTCCGACTCGACCAGTGGCGTATTCTCTCAAAGGAGATTGGTGACATGTTTGATATCGATGAAGACCTCTACATGAGTATTCTCCCAACGGCCACACAGTATGCCCGCAACGCCATCTTTAGCGGTCTTATGCCGAAGCAGATAGCTACGATGTTCCCTGAGCTATGGGTAGATGAGGACGAGGAAGAGGGTAAGAACCTTAACGAGGAACCGCTTATACAAACACAGATAGACCGTTATCGCCGTCACGACAAGTTCTCTTATCATAAGATTAACGACTCTACTGGTGCCGACAAGTTCATGCAGCAGTATAATAACCTTGCACAGAACGATCTCAATGTACTTGTAGTAAACTTCGTCGACATGCTTTCTCACGCTCGTACAGAGATGAGAATGATACGTGAATTGGCAAGTAACGAGAGCGCATATCGCTCTATTACGCTTAGCTGGTTCCAACATAGCGTGTTAGCAGACGTATTCAAAGAGTTGGCACAGTCGGACTATAAGGTTATTATCACGACCGATCACGGGTCTATCCGCACCACCAATCCAGTAAAGATTATCGGTGATCGCAATACGAATACCAATCTGCGTTATAAGTTGGGGAAGAGCCTCAACTATGATGCACGGCAAGTATTCGCTATCAAGAATCCTCATCTTGCACAGCTCCCTGCGCCAAATCTCAGCACAAGCTACGTCTTTGCTACTGGCGACTCGTTCTTTGCTTATCCGAACAACTATAACTACTACGTCTCTTACTATAAGGATACATTCCAGCATGGAGGCATCTCTATGGAAGAGATGATTGTCCCATTGGTAACATTAAGTCCGAGGAAGCGGTAAGAGGGACCTCCCCCAGCCCTCCGAAGGAGGGGCGAGTCCCCTAAAATACACTTAAGACTGGGACAGAGGATATATCTTATTAAAGACAAGCATACTGAATAGCATAAACATCGGTTGTATCGTAATTGTTCGCACATAGTGGTCTATAAGATTCACAGAAACCTATAGCTCAATCCAAAAGAACGAACGACTCACAACCAACTATCACATAAACAAAGTAAAAACAAAGCAATATGGAAATTACAATCAAAAGTCTCGACACCATCCATGAGGCTGCAAAAGAATTTGTCAAGGAGATGGGCGAAGGTAAAGTATTTGCTTTCTACGGAAAGATGGGAGCTGGTAAAACAACTTTCATCAAGGCTCTTTGTGAGGTCTTGGGCGTAGAAGATGTCATTACCTCCCCTACTTTCGCTATCATCAATGAATATACTGATGGTAAGGGCGACCCAATCTACCACTTTGACTTCTATCGCATCAAGAAGTTAGAAGAGGTGTATGACATGGGATATGAGGACTACTTCTATAGTGGTAACCTCTGTCTGCTTGAATGGCCAGAGCTTATTGAGGACATCCTACCAGAGAATGTCATCAAGGTCACGATTGAAGAGCAGCCTGATGGGACTCGTAAGCTGTCTTGCTAACGAGAGATAGCAGGTAAGAAGGAACCTTACAAGGGCATGAGATGTCTTTCCTTTCTTCGTGATTGATAGCTTCAATGCGGAGAAAAGGAAGATATCTTGACGTGTTGACGTCGAACGGTGATGCTATGCTCCACAAGACAGCTCATAGAAATCACAGAGATACTCCCTTTGGAAATGCTCGCTGAAATCGAAAGGAGTTTTCTTGCCCACCAACAACACAAATAGAAAGAGGTCTATTCGTACACATGTAGAGCCTGAGAAGGCATTTCATCCGACAGATACCACAGCGTTCGTCTACTATAGTTGGACGTTATGCTCTGTGAAGTCGTCTACCAGAACAAGCCTATCGGAGCTCTCCTTGTAGACAAGAGATTGTCTGGTTCCATGAGAAAATATCACTGAGACACTACTACAAGGAGACTGACAAAGAGTGAGAAAATGCTAAACTTGTAGGCATATATTGTCAAGATATTTCAGAGACCACACTCCCCTCTATTCGGAAAGAGGCTGAGCTTGATAGAAGAAGACGCCCTTCAACGTTCGAGAACATGCCCTTCTTGATGCAAGAAGACGCCTCTCTTGGAGCAAGAAAGGCGTCTTCTTCGGTATAGCTTGTAACCTACTGACCTCCTGTATGTTATAAACTAAGTTTTAGGAAACATTCTTCTCCCATCTTAAGAATGTTTGGATTGATGCCGTATAAGGATTTTTTACTACATTACAGGCAATCCCGACATGAAGAGATATGCCTCATTTCATGTCCTATCAAGCTGCAATTAAGAGAGAGAAGATAACAAAAAAGGACAAATCAAAGCGATTTGTCCTTTATTGTTTTGTATATAATAGGGTGTTATCTCTTATTCTGATTTAGTATCATCGTCCTCCGTAAAGTCAACATACTCGCCCTCGCTGTCTGGTATCACTTGTTTATAGCGCTCCTCCATAGGCCGATTATCGATGATAGTATTCTCTGTTGAGTTTGCTTCCTGCTGTTGGTAGTCGTAAGGATTGAACTGCCGACGCACACGAGTCACCTGCTTATAGAACCTGTAAGCCAACCATAAGATGAAGACCAAGAAGGCTATAAAGAGGAAAAAAGCAAACTTGAAAAGGAAAGCAAAAAATGTCATATCTTTGAAGTTATGCCCCTACTTTTGTGTAGAAGACTGTTGTACGATAGCTGATAATATCACATACCATGCGACGATGATAGCGAATGCCGAGATACCGAAGATGGCCACCAATGGACAACAGGTTATCAAAAAGATATACTTCACCTCATTACCCTTAAAGCCCCAGTGCTTGAACTTCAAAGCAAACATTGGTATCTCTGATACAAGCAGCCATGAACTGATAAGAATACCCGCTATGATAAAGTATAATACCCATGAATGGTTTTCTAACTTATCCCCTACTCCAACAATGAGTGACCCCCAGAAGAGTGCGTTGGCAGGTGTTGGCAATCCGATAAAACCTAAGGCTTGGCGCTCGTCGAGATTGAACTTTGCAAGACGCAATGCCGAGAAAGCAGCCATGATAAAGGCTACGTAAGGCAGATAGTCACGCAGTGGCTCAAGGAAAACAGGATAGGACATCACATGCAACATCGAGAAGATGATAGTAGATGGTGCCAAACCAAAGGTGATAACATCTGCTAAAGAGTCTAACTCCTTGCCGATTGGCGAACTAACATTAAGTAAACGAGCCACCATACCATCAAAGAAATCAAACACTGCACCTATGATAATAAACAGCAAAGCCATCTCTATGCTGTTACCAAAGGCAAAGCCAGTAGCAATACAACCTGAAATAAGATTGCAACATGTGATGCTGTTAGGAATATGTTTCTTCATCTTTACTTATTATTAGGCCTCAACTTAGCAATAACCGTTTGGTCGCCTGTTGTCGCCTGACCCATCTTTACACATACCTCAGAGCCTACAGGCAGGAAGATATCAACACGGCTACCCAACTTAATAAAGCCGAGATGCTCATCAATATAACAATCCTCACCAGGCTTAGCGTAGGTCACGATACGACGTGCCATCGCTCCTGCAATCTGACGACAGAGTACATCTGTGCCATCAGGAGTTGTGATAATAGTGTCAGCGTGCTCGTTCTCCTCACTTGCCTTAGGTAGCCAAGCTTTGTGATAATTACCATCAAAGTGCTGTACAGACTTTACCACTCCGTCAACAGGGAACCAATTGGCATGCACATTCCACAGACTCATGAAGATGGATATCATCAATCGGCGATCATGGAAGTATTCATTCTCGTCTACTTCTTCAATGACAACGATATGTCCATCGGCTGGAGCCACGACAATACCATCTGTCTCCTCACTACCAAAGTATCGGATAGGACACCGATAGAAGTTTAGTACTATACCATAGACGGTACCGAAGACTACTGCAAATATCCAAAATGGTATCTTAGTTGGAACTGCAAACCAGAGAATCAAGGCGATCAGGACAAGAGCGATGCCTCCGTAGAGTAGCGTATTAGTCCCTTCGTGATGGATTCTAATCTTTTTGAGTTTCTTTTTTATTTTTCCCATGGTCGATAAACGACGTATTTGTTTTGTTGCAAAGGTACTTCTTTTT
>QWCF01000086.1_pt1 | contig 41594 bp, 48 predicted proteins | sample 1972521 | NCBI WGS metagenome assembly QWCF01 (sample SAMN09866715, study PRJNA288562) | Human oral metagenome isolate term4_saliva, whole genome shotgun sequencing...
TCCTTGATGGCGAGAACCAAGGTGTGACGTTCATGAATGGCTGCACCTGGAACGACCTACACACAGGTAACCAGGGGTTCACAATCGCTGGTAAGGATGGATTCGGTGTGAGCTACCAGGTGGCTCCAGGTCAGGGCGATGATGTGTTCAGTCTCGACCATGAGGAGCGTACACTAGCTCTCGCAGCCCTCACTCTCCGCCGGTTGAAGGATATCGAGGGTAGCACTGAGATTGAGCACGTGACCTGGGTCCAGGAGGACGCTGGTCGTTCCCACGAGCTGCTCAAGACCGTCGTTAGGTGGAAAGACTCCAGCTGGAGTGGTGGTAGCATCCCCTCCGGCAGGTTACGTCTCATCCTACAGGAATTCTTGGCGAAGTACACCGTCCGTACTGTGAAGGAGATGGAGGATGAATCCGGCAAGGTGAGCTTGGTCCTCTCGTCGGAGGATATCAAGCGTGTCCGCTTTTTCAACGGTCGCAGCTACAATGACGACAGCGTCTTCGTGTCCGCTTTTTCAACGGTCGCAGCTACAATGACGACAGCGTCTTCGGGTACGGATCGGGCAACCGTGGGTTCACGATCACTAGGAAGAGCGGGGAAGAGGTCGAGTACCACGTCCCGGCATACGCTGAGCGCGCGGTCTATCGCCTGGACTACGAGCAGCGTCAGCTCGCAATGATTGCACTCCTGCTGGAGAAACTCGATGATTTGGACCCTGACCAGGTTATAACCTCAGCTCATGCCCCAGCCCCGACCACTGAGCACGCGTCCACTCTGGAGAACGTTCTGTACGCGCCTCTCGGAGCAGCACCCGACGGGGGCTACCACATCCGAGTGGAAGACTTGAAACGCGTCTTCAGGGGCTTCCTTAATACTCTGACGGCGACCGATTGGGACTATGAGGACCCGGAAGAGACGAGGGTCATTGACCTCAACGATGACCTTCTCCAGCGGATCAAGTTCCAGGAGTGTGACATCGATCCCTGGACTGACTACGAAGTTCGCGGCTCGAGTACACTTGGATTCACGGTGACCTTGAAGGACGGTGTCATAAAGCGCTTCACCCCGAGGTCCTCAGGTGCTCGCAGTTCTGTCTTCAACGACAGGTTCGAGGACCGCCGGTACGCCCTCGCTGCACTCGCCCTGGAGGAGGCTAAGTCCCGTGGCATCAAGAGCCGAGTCATCATCCGAGAGGGGGGACCTGAGGTGTACCGCATCATCGCTAGGCTTGCCAACGACTACGTTCTGGCAGATGGTCAGGAAGCTGCCTGGGATGCCATTCGTGAGTACTTCACGATCGAAGAAGTTCGCCCTGTCTAGTCGCTAGTTTTATTCCCCGCCGGGTGTGCGACCCGGCGGGGATGGAGGAAATCATGGAAATTATACTTACCGCGAAGGACCTGGAAGAGGTCCAGTACATCAACAGCATGTTGAATCCGACTGATTACCCGCCGGGGGTTGGGTTCACCCATCCTGGTGTCATGGGTACTATTGATTATCGGTGGAGCGCGCTAGGGCGGGCAGAGCTAGATGATCTTCCTGAGGGGAGCCTGTCGGTGGTTCTGGCTGTCGTCGCCTTCACGAAGCTGGTTCAGCTAGATGGTGATGGGGTCATTGAGTACGTGACCTACGTGAAGAGCGGTCGCACTGTCGATGTTCTCAAGCCGTTTGACCTGCCGTCACCTTGCCCGCTGGATTGTGATCAACTCAAGGATCGCCTGTTGTCCTTCATCAACCGCTTCGCCACCCCGACCCGTGTAGGTGAGCAGGTAGAGGTGGTGCTCCGCGAGGATGATCTTCGCCAGGTGACCTTCATCAGTGGAGTGGGCTTCACCAACGCTATACATTTAGCGGATGAGTGCACCGGGTTCTCCATTGACCTCCCCGGCGGGGGTAGCAAGGTCTACGAGATCCCTGAGTTCCTCCAGGATTTGGTGTACCGCTTGGGCGCTGAGCAGAAAACTCTAGCAGCAGCGGCGCTGGTCGAGCAGAAACTCTCTGATTTCTACGATGGTGCCGTGGTCAAGAACATCGCGATTAACGCGCCCAAGATGGGTCTTGAGGACGTCTCGCTGCTCGCTATGTGGTACTTCATTGGCGTCACGCGACCAGTGACTGTGGGTCAGTTGCGGTCATTCCTTCGACGCTTCATTGCTTTGTACATTGACCAGGGTGCACCCGGCAGGAGTGCTCAGCTCGATAGCGGCAAGGGTCGACTCGTGCTGAGGGATGAGGACCTGGAGCGAGTGAAGTTCCAAGCGCTGGATGTACCCCACCCGTTCTCTAACGGTGGCACTCGTGTTCGTGCCGACCTCGGGTTCACACTGAATGGTAAGGAGTACACCCCGAAAGACGGCGACACCCGCCGGGAGATATTCTGGGTACCATACGAGGACCGCCTCCCTGCGATACTCGCACTCATTGCAGATCTCGCTGAGGAGCGCAACATCCCGGGAGAGATTGACCTTGACTTCAAGGCGTTCGAGGTGTACGCTGGTCTGGTGTCGAAGGTCATGGACGAGGTGAAGGGCAAGAACCGTGACAGCTTACGTAAGACGCTCGCTCACCACTGGAACATCATTGATAAGAAGGATCGTCCTACCCACCAGGTTGTGCTCTACGACAAGGATCTGGAGAGTGTCAGCTTCCGCAACTTCAGCATCCCCCGCCCGTTCTACGGCTTCGGCACCCACACTCAAGAGGACCTAGGGTTCACGATTGGCTCACGGATGTTCACTATCAAGGGTGAGGAAGCGAGCGAGGATGTGTACTACGGACCCCATGAGGACCGGTTCGACGCCCTCCTTGTTCTGGCTCACGAGAAAGCGAAAGCGGACGGGGTGCCGTACCCCATCGAGGTGGTTGTTGCCACCAAGGGTGAAGCCATGAACAGCGAGCTCCTCTCTGACGTGAACAACTTCATCCGAGAGAAGGACCAAGATGATGTTGATCAGTACATCCGTGAGACATGGGAGGTGGTCGAGATAGAAGCGTAGAGCATACAAGTTTATCCCCCGGCTGGAAGTGTGCACCAGCCGGGGGATAACTTATGCCAGAACTAGATCTGGTCGGTTTCTACCACATTCTCGCCAGGGGTTACCTCGGGTGCGGTAGGATTGGTCGGGGTTACGTTGAAGAACGCGACCGCGAAGGTGATGACCTGCAGGGCGATACCAGAGATGATCTGCCACAGCTCGGTGGATACCAAGCCTAGAGCGATCAGCAGGTTACCGACCAGAGGTACCAGAGCGTAGGCAAACTTACGGATGCTTGCCCACTGTTCACTAGTGAGATGCACTTGCGTGCTCCTTTCTGTTAGTTGAAGAATCCGCTACCCCAGGTATTGCTGGGGTTGTTGTCGTCAGGTCCAATGGCGACATAGCGGCGCTTCCCACTGTAGGAAGTATAGGTCAGCCACACAAAGCCATTCTCAGCGACGTAGCCGTCGTACACGAAGGACTGACCCGGCTGGTACTCACCCTGCGATGGGGAGTTGGGGTCGGTATCGTTGGAGACAGGCAGGGTGGTGTTCACGGTAAAGACGCCGCGCTTTGCTACCCAGCCGGTGTTGTTCTGGTTCTGTGCACGAACCGCCGGTGCGGGAACAGTATCCTGCGGAGGACGGTAGAAGGTGGCGGCGGGGTTGCCAGCGAGATTCCAGTAGGAGTCGTGCTGCTGGACAGAGATGCCATCGTTGCCGTAGTTGCAGTGGATGATGTTCTCACTGTCATCCAGGAAGATGCCGGTGTGACCAGCGGCTCCATAGGATGCACCGCGAACACCCCAGATGAACACATCTCCCCGGCGGGGGGAGTACGAGCCATCGGCGTTAGGTTGGAGCTGGGTCCAGCCGTAGCGCTCCAGGTCATTGAAGAGCGACTCGGTAGAACCGATCGCGGTACCCTGAGGGAAGAATCCACCCGCGATGAGGGCGTAATAAATAGCGGAGGAGCAGTCGTAGCTCGCCGGTCCCCAGCGCTGGTACATGGAGTAGGAGACGCGACCCTGACGAGCCTGCATCCAGGAGATAGCGATATCGGTACGGGACATCATTCACCTTTCTTGGTTATGTTTACATTCTTGGGCGCCTCCCCGCCGGTCTCCCAAAGGAACTCGTGGATGTAACCGCGTAGCTCCGTCGGCATATCCGGCGGGGGAGGGGGCATCCGCATATCGATGTGGTTGTTAAGCCGTACAATATGGGCTGCTGCCAGAGACACCGCGAGTCGAGAGCGGTCCAGCGTCCGGTAGGAATTCTCCCTCACCAGACGCATCTCCTTCTCCATATCAACGAGGGTCTCCTGCTGAAGGTTGACCCTCTCGTTGAGGAGGCGGATTAGCTCTCGGTTCGACTCGTGGCGCTCGTGGTCTTTATCGCGTACCCATCGGGATACGCTAGGTATGATGGCTCCTGTCAGTACACCCAGGAACCCCCATAACTCAGGTGGTAGGTTAGGAAATATCATCGCCTGTCAGCTTCTTGAATTCTGCAGCAAGCGTGGTAGCCGCCGCCGTGGCACCAGCCGCCTTAGCTACAGCATGGTTAGCGCGTACCATCTCGACCTGAGCCGTGTACTCGGAGAGAGTGCCACGCGCCCAAGCGAGCTGGAGGTTCCACAACCACTCAGCAGGGAGCGAATCGTACGGGTTAGTGTTCCGCTGTCGATCGCCGCCTCCCGCCGGGGTGGTGTAGATGGTATCGTTGGTGAGGTAGATGTTCGCCACGTTGACGGTATCGACACGAGCAAGAATCTGTAGCGCTTGCGTGTAGTTCTCCACATCGTGGATGACGTGCCAGAACGAGTGACGCGACATTCCCTTGTAGTGCTCCTGCGAGAGATCATTCGCTGCGAGGTACCCCGCCGCGTCGTTCTCGTAAGTCATGAAGATATCGGCGGTACCCTTCATCTCGGGGGCGATGGAGGCTCCAGGGTTACCAACGATCTCCAAGAACGGGTACTTCGACTTGAGTCGACGGTAGATGCTCAAGTGGAAGCGGCTCGCACCTGCCTGTGCTCCCCAGCCGTTCTTGTACTCATCAAGGAAGAATCCATCCACGCCGTACTGAGCGACATAGAGGTCTGCTTCCTTAATAATGTCATCTTCCGGTCGGGGTGCATCGATCGAATTACCAGTACGGATGTAGCCGTACACCCGTTGACCGAACTCATCACGGTTGACCTGCACCTGTCGGGTGAAGTTCTTGTAATCGTCATCGTTCCACTTCGATGGTCCATTCTTTGGGTTAATGACAACGAAGGGGACAACATCGCCGGCGAGACCGATGCGGTGCCACTTCTGCTCCGCAATAGGTAACCAGTGGTCAGCATAAAAGTACGTCACTGGCAACACCCGGCGGGGGTGGGTACGCTCTGTCTCGCTATTGATAGCGACCCGGTTCGCACCCCAAACGACGGGCTTGAAGTCGGGGTTGCCATAGAACACCCCATTGATCTCGATGCGGGTAGCCCCACGGAAATCCTTACCGAGGAAGATGGGTCCTGCAGATTGCTTCTGTGCAAGCCCGCCGGTGATAACAATCTCGTTAGCGTAAGGCTCGATATAAACACCGAATCGTGCGCCGGTCGCTGCCCCACGGGCAGACTCCGCCCGGAGGTTCGAGACAGTCGTGCGCTGGGCATCGTTACAGAAGTAGAAGTCTGCTGCCTCGTTGACGGCGGCGGCTGCATGAACACACTCACGGTAGCTGGAGGACTCACCGAGCACACCGACCAGCTGGTTGTCAGAGAACTCGATAACCCACCCATGACCACCGTTCTCCTGTGCAGTACAAGCAGAGAAGATGTTCTTAGTAGCACGGACGTACCAGCCCGCGCCATCATGCTGCCACTGTCGGTTACGTGTAGCTCCAGCGGTCATTTCCCCGCCGGGGTTGACCTTGGCTCCCTTGAGTGTGCCATCCTGGTTGAGCTCGGGGGTGGCTAGACCGTAGATATCCTGCCAGGGGCGGTACCTCTTGTTGTACCAGCTGGTCGATGCCACGAATTTGGTCTGGCTCGTGTAGATCTCGATACCCGCGCTGCCACGGCGACCCAAGTTCGCGCTGGACACATCAGCACAGATGAACTTGTTATCCGCTGCCCCGGCGGTACCCTCGGGGTGGTTCTTGGGCTTACCAACGATAATGCCCGGTCCCAGAGTACGACGGATGCGGAGGTTGGAGACCTTCATGCCCTGGTCGTCAAGACCCAGAAGCGCAACACCCTCATCCATACCCCAGATCTCGATATCGCGGAGAACCGGTACAGAGTCAGGATCGGCAGGGTCGGGTCCAAGCTCAGTGTTGTAAACGATACCACAGACGTTGGGAATGGGGTCGTGGTGCTGACCATCGGCTGCACGAGACGTGATGAAGAGGTTCTCCACACCGAAGCGGAACAGCGTCGGGTCGAGCTTCTTCTTGTTGTAGGTACCCGTATGGAAGACACCCGTCTTCTCCTCGATGGGCTTATCCGCCGTGGCAACGATCCAGGTGCTAGTGCCGTCACCCGATACGGTCACGTGCGGCTTCAGCTCCAGGAAGGGGTAGCTCACTTTGTAGATACCCGCCGGGAGGTGGACGCGCCCGCCGTTCTTGTTCTTTGCGGCGGCGTCAATTGCGTCCTGGATCGCCTTGGTCGAGTCCTGCTGACCTGTCGGGTCCGCGCCGGGTATCTCTTCCTCTGCTGGCTCCGCAGCAATTTCTGGACCCGGCGAGGGGGATGGGGTAGGAGGTGCGACCACCGGCGGGGTAGGCGGCGCGGGTGCAGGTTGTGGAACCGGCGCGGGGGTAGCGTTCTTACCCCCAGCGACCATCGTGGATAGCGACAGCCCGCCGGTCGTGACGACGGCGCGCTGTGCATCACGAAGAACCTCAAGGTCATCCAGGGAGTAGGTATGGTTATCATTCGGTTTGACGTCGACCGCATAGACGATGGTGTCCAGGCGGATTATGCCCTCCGAGTCGTACAGGTACGGCACGAGGGCGTATCGCACGACCCCGCCGGGTGCACCAGCGAGATTGATGGGGTCGAACTCACCACGGGTAATGAGCTTCGAGACCTCCTCGATCTGAGCACCGACCGGAGCCGACAAGGCGATCGCACGGAGGTTACCAGTGAGGTCCCCCCATCGCTTGGTGCTAGTTATAGTGACGGACATTATTTCTCCTATGCATCAGTTGTATAGAGTTGATTGGCAGTCCACGTAACGGATGGAACATTCAGCTGCCCACCTTGGGTCATTTCTACAGTTCCACCGAAGGGGTTTATGAGAGACAGAGTCCCATCGAAGAATGACACACGTGCAACCAACTGCCGAATACTGCCACCCACCAAGTACACCACTGGAAACATGGACTCTGCGTACTGCACAGTCCGCAGTTCCTGCGGGATGAAGGTTCCTAGTACACTCCAGGACCCCCCTACGTTGTAACTGAAGGCAGACCGGATATAGTTGAAGGAGCACTCAGCTTTGAATCCCTCGGGCGTCGGGGTGATGTTGATGCCGTACTGGTTCGGGGACTGCGTAGAGATGTCCCAGCCCCCCATAGGTAGAGGTTTGACGGTTTTCGTCCCTAGCACATGAGACCACGCCGGTCCGGCATTAGCGCCATTCAAGGAAACACGATATAACGCACGGTCTTTATTTACATAAGCCATGCTACCAAAGATTTGCTGATTAGCTGGAGGAAGTGTAGCAGATTCCTGCATATCAATCATCGGGGCGATGCGCTGTGCATACCCACGCTTGGTCGCTTGAGATAGCACCTGAGAGGGCTTGCGGTCAACCTCAACAAGGACGACGCTTCGCTTCCCGCCGGTGTTGTCCACCTGCCCCTTATGGACAGTGAGCTCAACCGGCGCGGTCTCTGCCTTCGTTGGGTCAAACGTCAACGCCACAATGTAGGTGGTGGCTTGCGTCACCGGCGGGAGCGCCAACTGAACCGGCTGGTACAGGTGGTGGTAGAACCCCGCAACGATAGCGTGAGCATACCCACTCCCCGCCGGGGGTGACACGATGCACTGGTCCAGGGCGTCGTCGAAGGTGATACGGTAATTTCCAGACCCTTCATCGAGGGTGCCGTTGCCGATACCAAGCGTGACCGATGTCCACTCCTCAGCGGTGAGTGGTGCGTTCACTTTAGGGAAGCTGACTTGAGCGTCCGCCATAGTCTCACTCCTTATTAAATTGTTGTGATGTGGGAGATATCCCGATACAGATTACGAAGTCGAGCATCCTGCAGGCTCTCTTCCTCAGGTCCAAGTGTGAGCGAGACAGTACGGTTTTGGTAACCATCCCACTCGACCTTCGCTTGAGTGACAGGGAGCTCAGCACGGAGACCCGTCGCAAGGACAGCGGTCACTGTGTCACCAAGCTGGAAGGCGCGACCGAACTGAAGGCGCGGCGTCTCGCGGAATTCCAGCTTCAATGTCTGGGTTGCTTGCCCCTTATCTAGCTCCTCGTTCGCTGCCTTCTCTAGGTCTGCCGCCTCATCGGTGTCACGGCGATCCTTGAACACCTCGATACGTCGACCCCACTCATTAGGACGAGTCCGAGTCTCCAGCGTACGGGATGCGCCCTCACCTTGACCACCGACAACGACTGTGGTTGCCGTGGGTGCGTTATTCGTTAGCTCCCAACCGAGCACCTCACCGCCCTGCTGTGTAAACACGACAGATTTAGTGCGAACGGTCGGAGGTCGCACCACAATCAAGTATCCCTTAGGTTGCGGATACGCCTCCAGCACAACCCCGCCGGTGGAACAGATGGTTTGGCACTCAGTGAGTAGGTTCTTGAGGCGTGTCTCTACAGACACCTGAGAGCCACCGTCGATTGAGTGGATCTGTGCTCCAAGCGCCCGCCGGGGTGGTAGGGCGTGCCCACCAAGGTTCGCCTCAAGCAGCGCATGGACTGCACGAGACGCGATCCCAGTGTACTTGTAGTGGGAGACATCCTGCTCGTTCTCGCTCTTCTGCGGGTTCGGGTACGTCAACCTATCGGCAACGACCTGCAGGTCACCCACACCAGTGAGCTCCCACTCCGGTATGCCACGGTCATTCTTGCGGTGAATCTTTGTCAGGTCTCCACCGAACGCGACCTGGTCATCTCGTCCAAGGATACCCCAGCCGGGGGCTACCCTATCAAAGAACAACTCAGATGTGGGATCAAGCGTACCGGTGAAGGTTGTTGGAGTGTTGAGACGGAAGACTGCAGTCAGTTTGGAGAAACGGATCTGTCGGGAGATGTTCTTGTTGGGGTCACGTAGATGGGTAGTAAGCATTAGCCACCTTCATATCCGGACAAGTAGAGCGGTGTGTACGACAGCTCAATACGGGATTGCGAGGTCATGCCCGCGCCGGTGACACGGATGGCGGACTCACCCGGCGGGAGCTGGAACATCTCCGAATCCGCACCAAGCCGGGCGTACAGAGAATCATCCGACGCCTGGATCTTCCCACCGCTGACATATGCTATCCCGTAGGTCGAGGTATCGATCGTGAGGGTATCACCAGGGGCGATGTGACCAGAGAACCCGAGCTTATGCCCAAACCCATCCTGAATCTTGAGGTCTGTCACGGGTCCAGTCACTGACCAGATAGGGTTGATAGGAACGTCCGAATTGACCTGCACCCTCCTGCCGGATGCCACGGCGGATGCGTCCAGAATCACAGGGAAGAACTTGTGGGTGCGTACCTGGTCACCACCAGAGATGAAGGGCTTCGAGTTGGTCTGTGTCCTCCAGACCTGCGTCTTTGTGCTACCCCTCCAGTACGGGTCCAGCGCCAACAGACGCAGACCCATCGTGTACCAGTACTTACGGTAAGTCGCACCGAAGTTCCCCTCGAGTCCCTCCTTGTACAGCACCTTGATGGAGCGGGGATCACGGTTCTCTGGGGTAATCTCTAGTGTGCACCCACCCCGACCGGGGTTAGTGACCCGCTGCAGTCGATCCCAGCGGCGCATCACTTGCTCCTGGTTGTCGCCCTGGATATGGATAGGGAGATAGATCTCTCGCGCCTTGACTCGTTGCCCCTGGAGTAGGGAGCCAACCCCGCCGGGGTGGTCAACCATCTTGTACTCCCACTCCGGCAAGCCGAAGCCCTCCACCCCCTCAAGGAGGGTGAAGGCGCTTCGACCGGTAGAGAGCAGGTACAGAGGCTCATCGGTATCCGTGGTGTCGATAAGTCGCACCACGGGAGCCTGATTAACCATAAGCTAGAGCCTCCTCTTGACGACGGCGGCGCTCGATCTCTCGCGCCACCTCTTCCGCCGTATAACCCTGGACGGTGCCAATGGTTATGCCAGCGTGCTTAGATTTATCCACATTATCAGCGATCTTGTACATCCTCTCCCACTGCTTCTCGGTAAGGACGTAATCCGGGTCGCGGCGGCGGTGGTCAATCACCTGCACACCCTGCCGGATGATACCACCGTGGTCATACAGCGCCGGGGTAACCCGTCCACCATCAGCGTAGCCGTGACCGTGACCGATCACCCCGAGCTGACCCCCAAACCCGTACCGGGCGGTAGCGTAACGCATACCAGCAACCAAGTTAGCGAGAGGGTGGCGGCGGTCATTCGGTAGCGACGGGTCACGATATGCAGCGAACGTCGAGCCGATCACCTGGACTAGACCTTGAGCCAAATCGCCAGTGATTGTGTTGATGTCGACGTAACCATTCTGTGTCACACCGGGGTCACCACCAGACTCGGATTGAATCTGTGACAACCACGCATTGATGTAATCTGGAGTGACGGGCAGACCCGCGATATGCAGTGCTTGCTCCACGGTCGGTCGCCACTGCTCAACACCCGCGCCGGGATTGAACTTCGGAACGAAGGACTTGATCTTCTCCTTAGCGAAATCAGCAATATCGTGCGCAGATTTCTGAGCAAGACCGACTGCCCCGACAACGAACTCGTTCCCAGCGAATTTCTCCTTCGCTAGGTTCGCAGCAGCATCGACAGGTATCAGGATGGCATCCTTCACCCGGTCGAAACCCCAATCAACCGCATCATCCACGGCTTTACCGGCGCGGTCGAGACCGACACCGAGCACGTCGAAGTAGTTGTTCGGGTCAACAACCTTGCCACCGTTTGCGTAGCCACGGACACGCCCGCCGGTAGCGAAGCCCGGTAGGTGACCATGCTTATTGAGGTAATCCAGTACACCTGGGTTGTCCTTCTCGAACCGAGCGCGAGACTCCTTACGGATAACGAACTCATCCGCGTGGACGATACCCGCCGGGGTGTACTTCCCGCCGGGTCCAGTGTAACCACCAACATCGAACGATGGAATACCGCTCGTGTCAATACGGGGGATATCTGCGCCAGACCACACATCGTTCAAACCGTTGTATCCATCGATCAGTGCTCCGTTGATAACAGTATCAACGACCCACTTGACCGGCGTACCAACGACCTTCTTCAGGGTATCCCAGGCTTGACCGATTATCTCGACGGTCTTGCTCCAGGCACTAGCGAAATCATTCTGCAACCAGTGACCGAGCGGATCAAGGATGTTATCCTTAACCCAACCCATCGTCTTTCCGATGTGGTCGCTAATCCAGTTGAATGTGGGCTTGACAATGTTATCCCACAGCCACGTGAATATTGGACCGAGGACATCCTTGATGAGATGGTAGAGAGCATCGAAGATCACACGGATGATGTTCCAGGCGATCTCGATCACGATACGTATACCGTTGAAGGCGGGGGCAACAATCTCATTCCAGAGCCAGGTAAAGACCGGACCAACGATGTTCTGGAGTACCCAAACGATAGCATCCATGATTGGCTTGATGATGTTGTTCCAAGCGAACCCGATCACGGTCGAGATGCCGTTCCATGCCGGGACGATAATCTCGTTCCACAACCAAGTAAACACTGGTCCAAGGATATCAGTGATGAATGCCCATATGCCCTGGAACATCGGCTGGAGGATAGTAGTCCATGCCCACGTCACGACGTTCACGATTCCCTGCCAGGCGGGGACAATGATAGTCTCCCAGAGCCACTGGAACACGGGTCCAAGCAGATGCGTGATAACATCATTGATCGCGGTGAATATCGGCTGGATTACGTTCTCCCAAGCCCACTGGATCGCTACCTGTATTCCCTGCCAGGCGGGTATCATGACGTTCTGCCAGAGCCACATCATAGCGGTCTGTATCGCCTGGATTCCCTGGTCGATAACGGGTTGAGCGTAGGTCTGCCACCAGCCAACGAACAAGTTCACTGCATCGAGGATGGCTTGCCACACGATTCCTGCCACAACCTGGAGGTTGCGGAAGGCGGTATCAACGAAGTCCTTAAACCAGCCGATGTTGGTGTAGGCGGCAACGAGACCGCCAACGAGAACCGCGATACCTGCCACGATTGCAAAGATAGGCCATAGAGCGAAGTTCTCTGCGACACCGAGCGCCGTGAAGGCGGCGGCGAGAGCAGAGACGGCAGTGGTACCAGCCCAGAAAGCTGCGAATAGCAACCCTGCCGGGACCAAGACTGCAGCCATACCAAGGGCGAAAGGACCCCAGTACTGGATAGTCTCACCGAGGAACTTCGATACACCAGCGATAGCATCAGCGAACTGCTTAAACAGGGGCAGACCCTGAGTAGATAGCCACTCAGCTACAGCACCCGCCGACGGGAGGAACCGCTCACCGATCTGGGCAGAGAGGTCCTTCCACTGTGCCGCAAGAACCTGTGTCTTGTGCTGGTAGGTATCCGTCTCCCGATAAAAGTTGCCCTGCGCATCGGCACTCTGTTTAAAGAGTAGCGACTGAACGATGAGCTGCTTCTGTTGTGTATCGAACGACCCGCCGGTCTTCTGAATACCAAGCCGCAGACCCTCTTGGGTCAGCATCGCATCGTTGAGTGAGATGCCGTAGCGCTCGATGGGGTCCATCTCGCCACGAAGCGCGGCGCTGATCGCCTCAATCGCATCCGCCGTCGTGCCGCCATACATCGATGCAAGGTCAGCACCGAGCGTGATCAACTTGTTGGTCTTGTCACCGAGCTGGTCCATCGGAGTGCCAGCGTTCTTCAACATCGAGCCGAGGACAGAGGCGAACTGGTTGTACTCGTTACGAGAGATACCAACAGAGGTAGAAGCCGCCTGTGCCCAATTGTGGATAGACCCAGCGGAGTCCTTGAAGACAGCATCCACAGCACCGAGCGATTGCTCAAGGTCTCCAGCCTCTTTAACGAAGCTGGAGGTCAGGTTGGTAATCTGCTGAATACCGACATACGCCAGGATGCCAGCGAGTGCGGACTTGAACGCGTTACCGAACGCACCACCCGCCCGGTGACCACCCTCCTCAGCGCTGCTGGTGGCTCCAGAGAAAGCTCCACGGAAGTGACCAGAGATGCGCTCACGAATCCCACGGAACCCGCCAGAGAAGCGGCTGGAGGCGCTATGCCCCTCAGCTTCGGCGGTTGCGCTCGTGCCACGGAAGGCACTCGTTAGCGAGTGACCGATGTTAGAGGCGCTACTACGAAACGAGCCAGCGATAGAAGATGAGGTGTTACGTGCGCCGGTCGCTACAGTATTGAATGCGTCAGAGAAGCGACCGCGAAAGACGTCAGATGCTACAGACCCCACACCATTGAAGGCGTTACGGGTAACCGATGCAGTCCTAGTCGCGCCAGACGCCACAACGTCGTAGGAGCTACGAGCGAGATTCCCGAACCGGGAGAACGCACCACCGGCGTTCCCTGTCTCTGTAGTCATGCGTCGAACAGCCGCGACAGCGTTATTGGCAGGTGCAAACAGGGCGGATGCCGACTGTTGCGTCGCGGATTGGAGTACCGCCTGTGAGCTCTTTAGAGCCTCATTGTGAGCGGTGATTTGTTGCACTCCCCGCCGGGATACCTCGATGTATCGCGCACGGGCAGAGGATAAACGATCTTGGGCGGCGAGTATTTGAGACTCAGTAGCGTTGCCCTTGTTCTTGACCTCCCACAGCCGCGCCTCCGCGATCTCGACCTTGCGAGCAGCGGCGGCGCGGTCAGTGGCGGCTTTGTTAGTCGCGGCGACCAGTCGCTTCTGATCCGCCTCGACCTTCTGGGAGAGGGCAGTGATGTCGGCATCTGGCTTCTTCGACGCGATTCCCCGCCGGAGGTTCTCACCGATGTTGCGACCGGTCGAGTCCGCGAATCGCTCAGATGCCTTGAGCTCAGCCCCGATCTGTCGGGACAGCCCTCGGGTCTCTGCCGCCAACGTGATATACGCGGTAGCGAGCTCAATTGTTGCCGCCATACACCCTCTCCTATTCTTGTTCTAACAATACAGTGCTAAAGTCCAGACCTGTGTAATCGAACATGACAGCCGCCGCGTCGACAACATCAACCGGCTTGCCCACGGTCTTCTGATCAACAATCTCACGCTCATCATAGGGACGGCGCGTCCTCTCGGGGAAATCAGACCGGCGAGCACCGGACTGATTCCCTCTCTGGACGTTGCCGGTAGCGAGAAGCTCAGAGATGAGCACGACCTGGTCGAAGCCCGGTATGCCCCAGACCCAATCCTTAGGGTTAAGGGCTTGGCTCAGTGGACCCCACGGCGGGGTGCAAGTCAGAACAGCGATCGCTTCCTCCCAGAGGAACGTCTCACCGATGTCTGACCAGCGTATCCCCGCCGGGAGCAGCTCCGCTATCACGGCTTCAGGATGTCGACGGTACAGGTCTAGCGTCGCTAGGATTTTGGGACCGAAGCGATCTCTCCCTGTCCCCACTCCTGCATGAACTCGCGGGTCTCCTCAGCGTCCATATCAGCGATCGCGTCAATCTCTTCATCAGTGACACCCGCACCTCGCAGCCACTCATAGAACACATCGAAGCGACCGCTATCGATAGCAGATGCTACCTTCTGGCTCATGTGACCAGGCTTGGGGAGGAGGAATTCCGCATCGTACAATGAGGAGGTGAAGCGTACCATAGTGTACTGCTTCGGCTTGACGCGGGTAAAAGTCTTCTTGGTTTTGGCTTTCTGTGCCATAGTTCGGCTCCTTCTGTTGTAGTTTCGGCTCAGTTGTTAGGAAAGCCCCGGCGGGCGAGCCGAGAACCCGCCGGGGTCGAGGACTCGGAGTTAGCTAACTCCGAGAGCTTTCTTGACCTCTGCCAGCTTATCAGCTGGTACAGTGTCCAAGTACTCGTAAGCGTTGTTATCAGTGCTATCAGGCAATGCCTCGATAGTCACTTCATACTGGATCACGCTAGAGTGGGTGAACTTGACATCACCAGAGACAGAGATCTGACCGATCGGGATAACCTCACGGATAAAGGTGTTCTCGTCCAGCATCTCCAGGGTGTAAGATGCACGGGGTGCGGGCTTAGCGTTGATCTTCACTGCAACCTTGCCATCGTGCTTACCAGCCTCCGGAGGAGTGATGGTGACGTTCTCCTCACCAACGATGGACTTCAAGGTGGTAGCCGATGCCGACTCCATGTAGCTGAACTTGTAGCTCACAGAGAAGTCTGAGCGAACGACCTTCACTACCTGACCGCCCCACGCCTTGATCTTGTCATCGGAGGCGTCAGTGGTACGGGTAACACCATCCTCAGAGATGAATCCCTGAGCAACGAATGCCGCATTGAGACGGGTGGTTGCGTCAGTGGGAAGCGGGGTGCCAAGTGGCGCGCGGGTTACCCCGCCGGTCGCCTTGAGGGGCTTACCAGTAAGAATAGCGGTAACACCCGAGAGAGGTTCTGCCATGTTATCTCCTAATTACTTTCTTGGGTTGAAGGGCGCAACCAGAAACGAGCACTAAAGGTGTACGCTGGTATCTTCCGGTCTGCCTCTGGGTTCCATTGTGGAAAATCGTTAATACTCTGTGGAACGACAGTCGAGTCCTCACCGATCCAGTCGTGCAGCGCCTCCCACACCTGCCGGGAGAGGGTCTCTGCATCCTCGCGGGTCGCTGCTCGAACCTCAAACTGAAGGAACGAGTCAAGGAACGCGCCCATGTACAGCACCCGAGACCCGAGGTCGTTAATGATTAGGCACGGCTGTCGGTAATCATATGAGTCGCTATCGGGTTCCTGCAAGAAGATGCGGGTACGGAGTCGGGGTGCGAGATGCGAGCGAGTCGTTACAGCGGGGTCACTAAAACTCATTCCTCCCCTTTCCGTATGCTCTTGAGGAGCGAGTTGCGCTTACGGTTATCACGGGCTGCCCAGCCGGTAGCCATCACCGAGACCGCACCACGGGGTCGCTCCAGGACAAGATCTGTCACCTTGTACCCAGTGACCTGCCCGTTGCGGGACGCGGCTTGAGCGATCGCTTTAGCGCGGCGCTCCAGATCAGCACGGACCTGAGGCGACTCACGCAGACGGCGGAACGCCTCCTTATTGAGCTTGACCTTGATATGAGAATTAGCCACGACGCACCTTCAACTTTACTTCAGTCATGAATGTGGCACCTGTAAAGACGTTAGCAACGTTCCAACCAACTCCCTGGGGGACACACTCTACAGCGACTCCCAGCCGGGGGTGTGTGATGAGGAACTTGTCCTCAGTCGCCACGGTGTAGCTGGAGGGGAGGTAGAGTGTAGCAACGACATCAGGAGAGACGGCGATGCCCTGACCGTTCTCCCCAGATGTCGGTACATCGAGGATGAACCCTTCCACAGTGACCGGTGGGTCCCAGGTACGTACCGGGGACCCGTACCGATCCGTGGCGCCATTCGTTGATGCTCGGAGGTACTGCACTACTGGTGGTGTATGCCCACCGGGTTGAATCAAACTTATCATATTGCCTCGGTCTTCAAACGATATGGCGCAAGAGCCTCCTTCTCGCTATCGGAGAGGGAGAACCCGAGTACATCCCCATTCCTCGACAGGTATCCCACGCCTTGCGTTCCTGCTCTCTGGTACGAGAGTGGCGCGGCGGGGAGAGCAGCGAGTCGAGCCTTGACACGCTCAAGCACCAGAGCGAGCTCAGGTGCTTGCGGAAACCCGTGCTTAAACTCGACAGTCACTGCCTTATCACCTGCGGGGGGTTGATACGAAGGAGAGAAGGTCACCCACCCATCCTCCGAGAAGGTCCAATCGTAAAGATCCCTCCCGTGGGTCGCTACCCGATGCACCTCAGCAAGACGAAGTGTCGGGATGAAGAGCCGACCCCCGCCGGAGTAGTCGAACGACCGAATCTCATTCACCTCAGGGGTTACATGCCAACCGCAGTACGCGCGAATCATCGAGGTGATCGCTTCTTCCTGCGAGGTCGAGGCGGGGATAGGTGGGTAATTCATTGGTTAACCCTTCTTCTCTTCCTTCTGCTCAGTTTGTGCCTTCGGTTTAGGACCAGGCTTCTTGCGCTCAGCGGGCTTCTCTGCAGGAGCAGCGGGCTTCTTCTGGCTATCAACCAGAACAGCCCCGATCTCCTTCGCGGTAGCCTCAGTCAGCTGAACGTGGTAGTCCAGACCGTTGACGTTAACTTTGTATACCTTCATGGTGGTTACTCCTAAGAACCGAGGGTCAGTTCAACGAATGCATCGGGACGACGCACAGCAAGTGCGAGGCGTTCCTCAGCCAAGATGGTGAATTGGTTCTTGGTGAAGTCATCACGGTCAGCGTTGCTGGTCTCTACACGGATGCCACCCTTACGGTACACGGTAGCTGCAGCCTGACCGGCACCAATCAGTACCTTACCTGCCGGGATGGAGGTGGTCTGGATGGTGTTCAAACCCCACAGCGGCGGATCCTGCAAGATACCACCAACGCCGTACTGACCAGTGAAGGGTCCACCAGCGAGGTACTGACCGTTCGAGTCCTTCTGGAGGCGGAACTTCTCGTAATCCGCCGGGTTGATGACGATACCATCAGCACGGAGACCAGTCTTGGTGAACACAGCGTTCATTGACTCGTAGACGGCATCCAGGTTACCAGCAGCATTAGCAGCGGTCTTCTTCTGGACACCCTCACGGTTCAAGAGACCCTTGATCTTCTGACCAGTGCCATCACCATTCAGGAGCTGAGCCTCCTCAGCCACGAGCAGCTGGAACAGGAGGCGGTTATTGATCTCGGAGACGAGGAACTCAGCATCCTCAGCCATCTCCATAGAGAGCTTGATCCAGCCGGCGAGCTTCTTCAGAACCTCAGTCACCTCGGTGTAATCCGGAGGAGTCATGCCGGGCTTGTCGGCACCCTCCGCGATCATGCCGAAGGTACCATTGGTCGAGTCGTCCCACACCTTCTCGACGAAGTAAACGATCGCGTTAGAGGTGATGGTACCACTACCGAGCCAGCTTGCGATGGTAGGGCGCTGTGCGTAAGCAGTGACAATGTTGCGGTCAATATCCGGAGTGACCAGGTGGGATGCAGTCGACTGGAGGTTATCCAGCTTAATGACATCACCAGCAGCCTTCGAGCCAGTGAACTCCGGCATATCGAAGGGGTTCACGCGGTTGCCGGACTTCAAACGTGCCAGCACACCAGAGGATTTAGCGCCCCGGACGAAGTAATCGCCAATGGACTTAGCCTGAGGAGCCTGATCGCCGGCGAGGGTATCTTCCTTCGCAGGGAGCGCGGGCGTACCCAGAGATTTCACCATGGCGGATGCCTCCTCAGCGGATTTCATACGAGAAATCACATCATCGGTAGCCGCCTTCAGACCGTCGAACTCCTGCTGCTCTTCCTCAGTCAGCTCCTCGCCGTTAGCGAGCTTCTTTGCGAAAGCGGTGCTCTTTGCGAGCAGCTCATCGCGCTTTTCAGCCAATGTCATAGTAAGTTACCCTTCATAATGGATAGTCGAATAATGTTCAGTTCCGCTTCAGCTGCCATTGCCAGAACACGCGAATTGTCCATCGGCGCATCCTTGGTGTTGGGGCTTTCGCCCTCCTCCACCGTGTGCACCTCAGGGTCCTCTTCACTACTGCCTTGGTCCTCTGAAGGGTCTTCCTCTGTAACGTCGAGGGGCGCGGTTCCCCGCCGGGGGGTATCCGCCTTCACGTCCAAGATCTCGGTCGATTGATTCGCGCCAACAGGCACCACCGAAACCTCGAAAAGCTTCAATTTAGTGAGGAGAGTGATGTAACGCTCCTGCTCCTCATCTGCGTACGGCTCCTCCGCCTCCACCAGGTACGTGAAGGACATCTGTCGCACAAGACCACGCTTCAGCAGCGAGTACACCTGAGCACCCATTGGGTTCTCCAGGTCAAGCTGAACTCGAACAAACAGCCCGTGCTCATCCTCGTACGCCTCTTTAGTCCAACCGATACACAGCTGTGGGTCATCTAGCATGTGGTTCCAGTAACAAGGAACACCGGACCCGCCGGGTCCATACGAATTCAGTGATTCCGCGAATGCGCCCGGCTTGACGATATCGCCGTGGAGGTCCACATTGTTGAAGACCGATGCGTACCCCGTGAACTCACCAGCCGCCTCACTGTCCTCCGCAGGAGCCACCTCAACAGTAACTGCTTTACGTTTAATCTCCATGGTTTACCCATTTCTCGTGTAATTCCTTAGCCCTAGACTGCCACTCAGGGAAATCTGCCAAATCTGTACCAAGCTCCCTGGTGAGTCGGGATGTGAGCGCCGGGCTACTGCCTTTCGACGCGATAACCCGCCGGGCGCGGGCGGAATGCCGAGTCAAAACCGCCTTCACTGCCTCTGGAGGCTCGATCTCATCTGTCACGTCGGGGTCGGTCGCCGCCTCGGTGTCAGTCTCTTCAGTAGACTCCTGCGGACCCTCGGACAAGTTGAGGGGTACAACCAGCTCATCCCCGCCGGGTATGGCGGGCAGGTTGTTGGCGCGGCGTATCTCGTTACGTGTCATGTACGGAGCACCGACCGCTGCACTCGCTACTGCTGCTTGCTCCTCAAAGGAGCCACGGAGCTTCTCCTCAATATTGAACTCAACCATGTGGGAGCGGGGGTCAACCCCGAGCATCGGGAGCAAGAACACGTTCAGTCGCTGCTCAATCATGCGAAGGGTAGGTCCAAGCGTGTTGGTGTAAAGGGATTTGCTAAATTCCTTAGCGTTGCTGTAGTTGGCGTTGTCCAACACACCGACCATGACCGGGTTCACCTGGAACACCTGCGCCACAGTGATGATAGATAGCTTGACGGACTCTGCCCACTGCTCATCTGCCGAGTTGAACTGCGACGACTCCAGCCGCATCCCCTCTTCGAGGATCGGTGTCCCGCCGGTCCGGGAATTCTCTGCCGTAAACTCCTCAAACATCTTCAAGAACCGCTTACGGTCAGCATTCGCCCACGCCGGTGCATCCGACGGGCGCGATATGTAGCTACCTACCCTGCCAGCACGCCGCCACACCTGCGAGCGGTGACGACGAGCTTGGTACTGCTCATCAAGAATGAGTCGAAGCGTCTCAACGACGGAGGACGACTTCCCTGCCAGGGGGTTCCAGCCCTCGAAAGCAAGCACATTCTCTGGCGAGAACTTGACCGCCTTATCCGGCGAGTCCGGAGGGGAGACAACGTACTGCTTAGGCTCCCAATACGTGGAGTAATCCACCTTCACCCACGAGGCAGGGAAGGGCTGGATAGCCCAACCCGATGGAGTCGATGTCGACTCATACACAAACCAGTACGCCCGGTTGTGTAGGGCAAGGTTGCCAATAAGGTCGTACATCAGGTCGAAGGTCGTCATGTGGGAGTTCGGTTGACGGATAACCTCTGCCACCACGGACTCACGGTCACGTTTCCTGTCGTCCCCGCTCAGCACGAAGGAGTGAAGACCTAGTTGAGCTACGTTTCTTGCTAGGAAATCCACCACGGTGCGTAAATGCGGCTGCGTACGCCACATCTGCTCGGGGGTGAGGTTCAATGGCTCCGGTGCGGGACCCCACGCCGGGGTCGTTACAACGACTTCCCGACCCATGAAGGTCGTTACAGCGCGGGATAGCCCTCCAGAGAGTGCACGAGTGATAACTTCGCCAGCTGTAGCCATAAACTAGGTTCACCTCCACCATTCGTCGTATTCTGGATCGGAATACACCGATTTCTTGTCTTCTTCGTTGTCCTGCAAGCGCAAAAGCCCCCACAGAGCAAAGGTTGCAGCACAGAGAGGCGCGATATCCACCGGCGAGCGCTCCCTGTTCCAGGACCACACGTCTCCATAGTACTTCTTTACTGCTTCTTCCAGCGGCTTACGGAGAATCGGCTGATCTCTCCACGAGACCTTGTGCTGCTCAACTCGTTCTGCGAACTGTGCACACGCTGCTGGTAGGTTAGATGCCTCGCACGGGGTGAACACGATCCCCTGCCGGAGTAACGGCTCCCGATAACTAGAGATCGGTGCGCCTTTACCCTGGAGAACGATATCTCGAGGAGTAAAATTCAGTTGATTCTCTAGGAAATCAGGAATCCAGTCCATAAACGGTCGCTTCGTGAGGATCTCGACCTGCGGAACTCCATCCGCACGGTAGCCCGCGACCGCGATGTAGCTCATTTTTCCATCTGCTGAGGTATCGACACCCACAACGAGCGGAGAACTGAGGTCGATCTCCCCGCCGGGGGAGAGACACGCGTCCAGATCCTCCTGTTTGAAGGGTCCATCCGCCGCCATCGCTACTCGCTGGCACAAAACCTCCGCACGGAACTTGTACTCCGGTACGCCCTCCTTACCCTGGTCGCCAACGAGAGCGACCGTTGCTGCGAGTTTACGCTCTGTAGGACCAAACGGGTACCCCAACGAGGGGTTCGCTGCTGCCCAACCATCCCTATCGTGGATTGGTGCACCCTCAGGGGCGGAGTACTCAAACAAGCCAAAGGTTATCTCGTGGGTCTTTGCCCATTCCTCTGGCGTGCCCCCGCCGGATATGAAGGAATCGTACTCCTGAATCGCCTTACGCTCGTTATCCTGTAGGCTGTTCAATACCACAGATTTGGACTCGCCGGCGTTTGAGACCGCGAATACTTGGCTACTGAACTTGGCGTTGGTCGTGTTAGTGAGCGCCATCCACGGCGACCACTCCTTCTGCTGACGCAACTCATCAAAGAACAAGTCCGTCACCGAGAACGAGCGACCACCATCATCCGAGGCTGCATCGCACCGATACCGTGCACCATTGATAAGCTCCAGAGTCTTTGAGCCGTTGGTCCCCGTCATGCGGGCAACCTGGTCCGCTGCAGGGGAGCGGGCTATAGCCTTGTACGCTTGCTCCTGAATCTCCTCTGCCGCTGCCAACTTGTGAGCGGTCCCAAGAACCAGGGGCGGTTCACCCTCTGGCGGATCCCACATCAGCATACGCCAGAGCATACGGGTCGATGCGAGGAATGATTTCCCGTTCTGGCGGGCAACGAGTACGAGAACTGTCTCGAAACGAAGCACCGGTGCAGGGTCGGAGGTGTACGAGCCAGGTGCCAACTCCAGCGAGTGGATTAAGACCCACTCCTGCCAGGGGTGCAGGTTACGTCCAAGGTCCTCAGTCGCTGTAGCAATCGCCTCAAAACCGAGAGATGTCTCAGGAGTCAATTCACGGAGAGGTCGGGTAAAGATGCGGGGCTCAGTATCACCCCGCAATTCGCCAGATTCCGTGTACATGCTGCTACTTCCTGTCGGCTACCTGACGGCGGCGGCGCTCACGGCGCTCACGAATTCGTCGTGCGGACTCACTCTCTTTCTCTGCAGGCTTCTCCTCTGGCACTCCCCGCCGGGATTCTGGCGTTAGACCGAGCTGCTTCAACATCTGGATGAGGTGCGCGTTAGTCATGTAACGCGATTTCTCCAGCTCAGCGCGGGTTATACGCCCATCAACGAAGTCCTCCTCCATATTGTCGAGGGATTGTGCCTGCGACAAGACAATCTGCTTAGAAAACTCATCAGCGGGGGTGAGCCACGTCGCGGATTCCAGCGAGGCGCGGACAGCGGTCTCCATAGGACCCCAAATAATTGCGGGTTTGTCATCGTTTGCAGTCATTTCGGCTCATTTCTGAATTTTTAAGTCGGTTTGCGTAGCAAGTCAAGGGTGCGTGGTTGCGTCGGAGGGGGCGGCGGGGTGCGCCCCGGGATGCCAACGCACCACCAGATACCTAGCGATTATAGGTCCCCTACCCCGCACCGCATCACCGCGGTACTCCGGTTTTACCCACCGGGTACCACCTGCACCCGGATACCCGGTTACCTAGGTTACCCACTCAACACGCAACCACCCCGACACTGAGGGAAGTGCCGAGGTGGAGAGGTCTTTTTTAAAATAAGTGGGCGACGTGGATTACCCGCCGGGTGTTAGCAATCATATGGGGTACTTCCGCCCGCCCTGCACCACATCAAGTGAGCAAAGGTCATGTTGCACCACTTCATACGTAGCCAACCATTCACCCACGGCTGAGTCCCACGGATACAAGTCTGCTGCTGGGATAGATGAGGTCGAGGTCCCGCCGGGGTCGCAGCAGATGCAGCCGTAGCAGCGGTCGTGGTGGCGAGGGATAGAGCGAGAACGAGAGCAGAGAGTGAACGTCGCATGGGTGGATTCCTTTCGTTTAGTATAGTGCTACCGTGTGAACCGCGAGCTGATGGTACCGAGTGGTAAGTCACCCTTGCCATCGCTACGGCGGTTGTTGCACGCCCGGTGTGCCGGACGGAAGTTCGCCGGGTCCTCAGCCAACTCCGGATGAGTCGAGCGAGGGAACGCATGGTCAAGCTCAAACGCATCACTGTTCACGTGACCAGTGACAGGGTCAGAGTGAGGGATAGTATAATCAATAGGCTGACCACACCACCAACACGGTGCGTCCTGCTCTGCACACTGGTTGAAGAACTCCTTACGCATACGGAGGTACGTCCGTGTACCATTGCCAGGTGATGCCATTGGTTCTCCTTGTGGTATTGAGGGCAAAGGCAGAGTCCCCAGGGAAGGTAAGAAAACCTGGGGACTCTGCCTCGTCAGCAGCTATACTTTAGGCGTGCAATTCAATTATACAAAGAAAAACTTGGTAAAGCAAACCCGCCGGGTGTTATGCCTCACCACGGATCTGTGCAATGAGCAACCGTAGCGCCGAGTCGCCTTGCCAATCAGATTGACATGATTCACACCACACAGTATACTCCGGCTCCGGTGTCGTAGCGAGACGCTTCTCGCCACAGACCGGACATGGAAGTGTCGGGTGGGAGACAGGGACAGGTGGGTAGAACAGGTTACTAATTGTCGAGTGAAGACGGTTGAGGTAATGTATCAGTTCGCGTACCTGGTTCTCGTCAGACCAAAAGTCCGGCGTCCGTAGCAGGTGGTCAATCCACTCACGCCAGGAGGCAGGGGAGGAGACACCAAACTCCTCACGGATATCCAGCACCTCAAGCGAGACAGGCGCGCTGGACTTGAACCCACTGGCACCTGGCACCCCCGCCGGGGATGTAGGCTCCGCCGTCGATAACAGGTCAATCAGGGCGGGGTACGTCGTGCGTGAGTACTTGCCTGATGGCATTGGTGCCAGGTGGGTCTGTGGATACAGCAAGGCGGCGAGTGGTGGCATCAACTGATCCGCGAACCGCTCAGGTAGCAGGTACAAGGTAGTGTTAGCCACGGTAGTGCTTCCTTTCCTGAACGACAGAGTTGACCCCTGCGCCAACAAACACAAGTATCGGGGCGGTGAGGAGGAGCTTGATCGGCACGAACCAGGACGTCAACCATATGGCGGCTAGGATGCACGCCGCCGCCGCGATGATAAAGATTGGCAGTGTCCACCCTGCCGGGTGGGTTGGGGCGGATGCCTGTGTAGTGACAGGTGGTGTTTGCTCTGGCTCCTCCAGCTCGCTATCGATGTGGTTGTACTGCCACTCAGCGAGGTAATCCTCCACCTCCTGTGAGAGGTTGCTGTCGTGGTTATCGCTATCGTACGGTGGTCGAGGGAAGTGGTTGTTAGCGGTGGTCACCGGAGCCTCCTAGTTTGCCGCGTGCCTGTCGGGAGGTGAGCTTAGCGATGTTCGAGTCCAGCGCCGCCTTGAACGGGTCCTCCATGTTGGGGGCTATAGTTGGTGCATAGAACTCCAGCAGCCGCCATATAGTGAGAAGAACGTTCTTAGCTACGACGCCTCCCGCCGGGGGGAGCGAGGGGTTTGCACGGAGATTGGCGCAGGAGGAAACGAGAGGCTCCGTAAGCGAGAACATAAGACCAACCGCATCGATAGGATGCGTGAGCGGGTTTTTACTTATGGTCTCGTTGCTGACGCCGAGGTTGTCAGTGCTGGTCGTGGTGATGTCAAGGTCGTGCAACCAGACGGCGACCACCCACGCGATATCACCCATCTCCGAGAGTCGGTCCTCGTAATTGATAGGTGTGCTGTCGCGGTACTCCTTAGCCAGCACCCCTGCCAACTCACCAAGCTCAGAGAGGAGTCCTGGGAGTAGGTACTCTGTAGAGTGTGCAGTGGGTAGCGCGGTAGCCAGGGCTGCAGTCTGGTAGGCTGCTAGGTCCCACTCCCCGCCGGGTGTGGTACGCACGGCTGGCACGGGCGCGGGTAGGTTAGAGTTTTGCATGGTAGGGTTACCTTCCTTGAGTTTTAGTTTTGGATTTGAACGTAGCGAGTGGCGAGCGGGTCTGAGGTCGTGTCACCACGAGACCTTCCGCCCGTGCAACGGCGGCTAACTGCTCGGGGCTGAGCCCTGTAGCACGCACCGCTTGAGTGAATAGAGGGATGAGCTCTGTAGCGGGTACTGCACAGAACTGATGGTTTACACCAAACAGTATCTCACCTCTACCATTCGCCGCGACAGACAACGCATCACCTGTTTGGTCAGTGAACCTAAAAACCTCAGGTCCAGGGGCTGACCGGGTGAGACGTCGCCGTAACTGCTGAATCGTTATAAAGCTCATGTAAATCATTATCATCCGGCGGGGTTCTTCATTGGTCTTACTGGTGAATTTACCAGCAATGCCCTGTGTGGGTACCTGCCGGGGGTGGGGAACGCCGTGGCGGCGTGGTTTTATGTAATTTGGTGCAATTTGGTGCTGTGTCGTGAACAAATCATGCAATTTGGTGTCTTTTGATGCAGTGTCGTGGATAAGTTGTACTCACTGATGTTGTTTGATAATTGGTTTGAGATTTTTTAAGACTATGGTTTTTAAAAACACAAGAATTAGAGGCACGAGAGACACTTCCCTAGTATTTATAGGCAAGTTAGAGACGCCATGTGGGGCGCGTTAGAGCCACTTAGAGGAACGTTAGAGTCACGCGGTTTTCTGTGTCGATTCGACTCGCCCTCAATTAAATTTCGTCTTGCGGCGACCAAAATTTGCTCACGCGTCCCCTGGTGCCTCTAAAGTACCACCACGTACCTCTAAGTGCCTCAAAACCGTGTCCCAAACTTCCCTAGTTTTACTAAGCATGTGCCTCTCGTGCCTCTAATTCGTAAAAGAATGAAAATCCGGTTTCTCCGAAAGTCCGAAAAGTGTTATAGTTTTAATCTCTTTCGCGCGCGAGATAATGTTTATGACGATTAAAGTTAAACTTTTAAATTAAAAAGTTTATATTCGCGCGCGCGAAAGAAAGTTTTTAAAATACTTTTTAAACTTTTAAATAAAAGAGTTATGAACGCGCGCGCGAAGGGCGTTTTACTGTAAAGACGGTTTGCGGGGTTTGTGGGGTTTCGGTGCTGGGCGATAATGCCTGTATGCGTGAAGCACAATTGGAAGGCTACTTTGTGAGTGCCTGTCGCCGTGAGGGCTGGAAGGCGATCAAACTGATGCCCTCGGAGAAAGGTGTGCCAGATAGGATGGTGATTATCCCCGGCGGGGAGATCCTGCTGGTGGAACTGAAGACTGAGACCGGTCGGTTGTCGCCTGCACAGAAGGAGTGGCACCGGCGGGCAGGTGTACTCGGTGTCCATGTCTATGTGGTCAAGGGACCTAAGGAGGTCAAGCAGTGGATCGAGTCAATAAAACAAAGTAAGGGACTGGGACCAGCGTAAAATCCATACAGAACGTCAAAGAACGTCCTCTGCGAGGTTTTTAGGGAGTTGGAAGGGTGATATCCCACCAGCACCATAAAAAACCTCGCAGAGGGCGTCTTAGCAATCGTGGCGCAGATTACGATACGGGAATTTGCTTCAGCTACCCAAATGTGGTATACTTGAAACATCAGCGCAACAGCGTTGGTACCCAACTATAAAGGAATAGTGGAATGTCAGCAGAGCATCAGTATACTTATTGGCACCGTGGACGTGGCTTGTATGAGCTGGATCAGGATAGCGTGGATAACGCCCCTGAAGAGTTCAAGGACTTGTACCTACCGAGCACCATCATAGCTGGTAACCAAGTTATTTTTGGTGGTCACGTGTACGGTTACATCAGTAAACAGCATAAGTACAAGTACGTTTGGGGTGAGAAGTACACCAAACCTAGGACCCACACCGTCTTCACTGTGGGACTGCGATAACCTGTTATACCACTCCCCGCTGGTAGCACCCGGCGGGGAGTGGCGCATTTGCATTCAACTATTCAAAGTGCTAAACTTTGAATCGATGGTATCCATAGAGGAAAGGACAGAGGCATGTCCCAGCACCCGCAATTCTACGATATGCGTGATGCGGAAATCTTGCTTGGCATAGGGAAGTACACCGCCAAGCACATCAATAAACGGCATCCACTACCCTCGCCGGCGGCTAGTGTTGGTAGGACTCCCGTGTGGACGGAGGAGCAGCTGGTGGCTTGGTATGAGAGCCGCCCTAAACCCGGCGGGGATCGGCGCTCGAAGGAGTTCCGTCAGCGTCTAGCACAGAAAGCGAAGAATGCGAGTCACAGTGACTAAACTAGAGCTGCATGATTATCAAAAGCAAGCGGTTGAGTTCTTGCGCGAGGCACCCGGCGGGCGTGGGTTGTTCCTCGATATGGGTTTAGGGAAGACCGCGATCGTGCTCTCTGCCCTGGAGCCTCGTCATCTACCAGCGCTAGTTATCGCGCCGAAGCGTGTCGCTCAGGAGGTGTGGAAAACTGAAGCCGCGCTCTGGAGACCAGATTTAAGAGTCGTTCAATGTACGGGTAACCCAGCAGCTAGGAAAGCAGGGTTTGAGTCCTCAGGGGACGTTTTTGTGTGTTCTAGGGACACTCAAGCAGATGCGCTACCCTATGTTCGCGCAGGTAAGTTTAAAACTTTGGTTCTGGACGAGCTCAGCGGGTACAAATCGAAGTCCTCGTTGAGGTGGAAGACTGCAAACAAGATGCGGTCTCACGTGGCGAACTGTTGGGGACTCACAGGTACCCCCACACCGAACTCCCTGCTCGACCTCTGGGCTCAGGTCGCACTTCTTGACCGGGGTGTCTCCCTAGGGCGGTCATTCGCGGCGTATCGTCAGCGGTACTTCTACCCCGCATCGGTTGGGTTCAAGGGCTACGCTACATCGTGGGCGATGGTTCGAGGTGCGGATGTTCTCATCTATGACCTGATCAGTGACTTCTGCCTGTCGATGCAGACTGAGGGTCGTATCAAGCTCCCGCCGGTCACAGAGAACACCGTCGAGGTTACGCTACCGGCGGGGGCGCGGCGTATGTACGACAGGATGAAGCGCGACATGGTGGTCGAGGTGCAGTCCGGCGCTGTTCATTCTGCTGCAACAGCTGCAGTCATGGTAGGTAAGCTGTCCCAGATGACAGCAGGGTTCATCTACCCCGACGTGGATGAGTTTCTATCAGGGAATTCAGAGATATCACACGTGCACTCCGAGAAGACCCGTGCGCTGGTCGAAATCTTTGAAGGCACCAACTCACCACTCCTGGTGTTTTACCGCTTCAAGGCTGAGTTGGAGGCTATTAAGAACGCACTCCCCGCCGGTGTGGTGTACACTCCTAAGGATAAGGGTGTGTTCGATAAGTGGAATCGTGGTGAGGTTCCTGTGCTCGCTGCTCACCCTGCGGCGATTGGTCACGGGCTGAACCTCCAGGCGGGCGGTCACACCGTCGTGTGGATGACTTTGCCATGGAGCACAGAGGAGTGGGATCAAGCGAACAAGCGTCTAGCCCGGCAGGGGCAGCAGAATCCGGTGGTTATTCACAAGATTAAGGCTAAGAACACGATTGACGGTGTGATTGAGGCAAGATTGAAGCAGAAAGAGACCACCCAAGACGCGATCATGAATTACTTGCAGGAGTTCTAAATTATGGGAAAGACATTCAACCCCGAGACTCACCTTCAGTTTGCCACAGCACCAAAGCGTAACTCTGTCATATGGAAGAATGGTCGTATCCAGTGGGATGAGTTCTGTGAGAAGGCGAATGATCCTCAAGACCATAAGGAGGCGGGTAACTACATCTTTGGTTACCTGGACGGGGATCGTCGTAACAAGAGTACTATCGCTGCTCGGTCTGCGGTCACTCTCGATGTGGATTACCCACAGGGTGAGTTCCTGTCCCGCATAACGAATATCTTCGGTGATACGGAGTTCCTCCTCCACACGACGTTCTCCTCCAAGCCGGAAGCCCGCCGGTACAGGCTCATTTTCCCGCTGGAGGTACCGGTAGCACCGGATTTGTACCGTAGCCTGTGCGAGGGCATTATGGACGCCGTTGGACGTGATAACTTCGACCCGAGCACGAGCCAGCCAGAGCGGTACATGTTTATGCCAGCAGCTGAGGATCGTGAGTCGTACTACGTACAGCATAACATTGGTAAGGCGCTCAACCCTTCAGCACCGATGTTCTCAAGCACGGGCGCGCCCTCTCCCAGCCAGGGGAGCCGCAACTGGAAAAAGGATCCCACGACCCTCAAGGGTATACCTGGTAAGTTCTGCCAAGCCTACCCCGACTGGGCAGAGCTTATTAGTATATACGACCTACCGTACACTCAGGTGTCCGCCAACCGGTTTCACCTCAATGGTGCTCACTCGGATGCGGGTATGGCACCGATCGCTGAGAACCCAAGGTTTGTGTACTCCCACCACGCTAACGACCCCGCGGGTGGCTACGCGAGGAATGCGTTCGACTTGGTGCGGTTACACCGGTTCCACGAGCTTGACCGTGATGCCAAACCTGCAACACCACTCAACCGTCTTCCATCGTATATCGCTATGCTACGTCTTGCAGGTCAGGATGAGCGGGTGAAGCGTCTGTTGGCAGAAGAAACCCTGGATGAGTTCCCTGATGACCTTCGTAAGGAGTTTGGGGACTCGGCGCAATGGGTGAATGAGCTCTCCCGTGGGAAGAACGGTCTGGTTGAGGACACAGTACAGAACTTTGAGCTCATATCAAAGAATGACCCTGTGTTCCAGCGGATTATCCTGAACGCCCGTGGCATGACTATTGAGCTGCTCCCTGGGTCGTACCCTTGGCGAGAGGTCACAGCACAGGATACACCTCTGGATGACTATGATTTCTCGTCGATATACCTTCACCTGCAACGCGTCTATGGTCTCAAGGTGACTGATAACCGTCTGCGGCATATCCTGCGAGACATCTCCCAAGACCGCAAACATGACTTCGTCCGTGAGTACCTGGAGTCACTGGAGTGGGATGGGGTACCGCGAGTGGAGTTCTCCCTGCCAGGAGTGAAGGATTCCCCTCACACCCGGCTGGTCGCGAGGAAGTCTCTAGTGGCGGCGGTAGCACGAACTTTCGAACCCGGCGTCAAGTGGGACAACATGCTACTGATTTACGGTGCGGAGGGCATCGGTAAGTCGTGGTGGATGGAGCGTATGTCCAAGGGCTGGTACAACTCCCTTGACGATATCACTAACAAGGATGCGTTGATGAAGATCAGTAAATCCTGGATCGTGATAGCTGATGAGGGACACGCCCTCCGTGTGGCAGACTTCAACCGGTTGAAGGAGTTCCTTACACAGAGGAAGGATGAGTTCCGTGCACCGTTCGCTGCGACAGTGACCAGCTACCCCCGCCGGTCTGTCGTGTGGGGAACCACGAATGACCCCGCGTTCCTTCGCCGGCAGGATGGCAACCGTCGCTTCCTCATCGTCCATGCAGAGGAGAAGGTCGACTTTGACGCCATGACGGATGAGTATATCGACCAGGTCTGGGCTGAGGCGGTTCATCTATATAACGAGGGTGAGAAGCTGTACTTTGATGAGGAAGAGTCCAAGCTGCTCAACCGCGAGAGGGAGCCGTACATCCAGGAGGACCCCCTCGTCGGGCTGATTAAGAGCTACATGTCGCTTGCTGTCCCAGAGAATTGGGGTCAGATGTCCATGGGCGAGCGGATGGAATGGCGCATGAACGTTGAGCTGAATTTCACCCCGGCGGGGAGTGAGCCTATCAACGAGATCTGTGCGTTGCAGGTTTGGTGTGAGGTGCTTGGGCGTCGAATTGGTGACCACACTCCACGTGATATTGCTAACATCCACCGAGTACTGAGGCAGATTGACGGGTGGACCCTCTCCCCACAACCAATGTCGAGTGCGGCGTATGGCTCACAGGCGACGTTTATTCGGGTTGAGGAACCAGAGCTAATTTAGTTAGTAGCTATAGGGGCGTGGTTGCGGCTGGCATAATAGTGCTAGGCGCGGTCGCGCCCCTAGTTACATCTTGGAGGATATTGTGAAGATCACCTTGGAATTTGACTCGTTTGAAGACGCCGAAGCCCCTCTGGTGAAGGCGGTTCTTGGCACTATGTCTGGTGGTGTGGTGGCTCCCGAGGTTGCCCCTAAGAAGGCGGAAGCTGCACCTAAGAAGGCGGAAGCTGCTCCGAAGAAGGCGGAAGCTGCTCCGAAGAAGGCGGAAGCTGCTCCGAAGAAGGCGGAAGCTGCTCCGAAGAAGGCGGAAGCTGCACCTAAGAAGGCGGAAGCTGCACCTAAGAAGGCGGAAGCTGCACCTAAGAAGGCGGAAGCTGCACCTAAGAAGGCGGAGGCTGCACCTAAGAAGGCGGAGGCTGCACCTGCTGAAGAGTCTAAAGAAGTTCAGGGAGCTGATCTGATGGAGACCGCCATCGAGTTGGCTTCCAAACTTATGAGTGAGGGTAATGTTCGAGAGCTTCGTAACCAGCTCTCCCAGGTCGGGGCTTCCCGCGTGAAGAGCATGGATAATGAGCAGCTACGCTTATTCATTGCCGCTGTGGAGAATCTGGATGCCTAGCCGTCACGCAACGCTAGGTCCCTCAGCTTCGGCACGATGGCTCACCTGCACCGCCTCTGTTGCGATGGAGGAGCTTGCGCCGCCCCGACTGGAAGCGAACTTCGCACAGGAGGGCACTCTTGCTCATGAGTTGGCTGAATTGACCGCATCTCGTGAGCTAGGGTTAGTACCGGCGCGTGATCTGGAGCCTCGCTTCGTAGCGTGGGAGAAGGAAGCCCGTGAGTTCTTCGGTGACTCCGCAGACCAGGAGCTAGACGCCATGCACGACTTTGTTGGGTGGTATGTTGATTTCCTGGAGGAAGCTCGCGGCGATGATGGTATCGTGTTCCTTGAGCAGCGACTCCCCGCCGGGGTCGATGGTTGCTGGGGGACAAGTGACGCGGTCGTTGTCACTCCAGACACCGTCCACATCGTGGATTTCAAGTACGGTAAGGGCGTAGAAGTCTCGCCGGTAGGGAATACACAGCTTATGCTGTACGCCCTCGGTGCTCTGGATAGGTACCGTGACCTGCTTGATTTTACCACGAAGGTGAAGATGTCCATCCACCAACCCCGCATCAACAATGTGGGGTCGTGGGAGGTCACTCCGGATTATCTCACTACCTGGCGGGAGGAAGTCGTCCGACCGGCGGTGGCGCGAGCGTTGTCGAAGGATGAGGGTGAGTTCCACCCGAGCGAGAAGGCGTGTCGGTTCTGCCCGGCGGCAGGGATCTGTAAGGCACGAGCTGAATCCATCATCCAGGATGCCTTCAGTGAGGAGGACCCCCGGGTTATCTCTCTGGAGGATCGCTCCCGGTACCTGAAGCGCGTCGGTGAGTTCAAGTCATGGTTGAAGGCGCTGGAAGAGTCCTCCCTGGATCTGGCTTATTCCCAGGGTGTGAAGATCCCCGACTGGAAAGTGGTGCGTTCTGGCTCCCGGCGGGTAATCCAGGATGAGACTGGTGCCTTCAAGCGACTGGAAGAGGCAGGGTACGAGCCTGACCAGTTCTCCAAACGGAAAATCCTTGGTGTCACTGATCTAGATAAGCTCGTCGGTAAGGCAAACTTCTGGGATGTTCTAGGAGATACCGCCGCCACCCGACCGGGTCGCCCGTCTCTTGTGCCAGAGTCCGACAGGAGGAAAGCAATCACAAAGAAATCTGATAGCAAGGCACTGTTCGATGACTAACACAGTTATAATTGATTTTGATCGGTTCGACCGCTGGAAGAAAGATTCAGGGATCGAGACTGATGCGGAGATCTGTCGCAAGGCAGGACTCCATGGAGCAGCAATCAAGCAGCTCCGTACCGGGTACCGCCGGTTGTCCATCAAGGTGGTCACCGGGTTGTACGAGGGGTATGGAATCCCCTTTGACCCTAAGGACCCGAATTCATTCTATCGATACGACGATAAACAGTAAGGAAGTTAACCAGCATGGCACAAGCATCAACTCAGCTCACTACCGGTGAGGTACGTCTCTCGTTTGTTCACGTTTTTGAGCCGTATGCCCGTCAGGATTCTACCGATACCCCGGCGTACTCGACGGTCATTATGGTTCCTAAGGACGATGAAAAGACTATCGGTAAAATCCGTGCCGCCCAGAAGGCTGCATTGGAGAAGGGTAAGGATTCCAAGTTCAACGGTCGAATCCCTAAGTCCTGGACTGATACCTTCCGTGATGGTGATGATAGTGACCGCCCTGAGTACGAGGGGCACTGGTACATGACTGTGAAGTCTCAGCAGAGCCGCCCGCCGCTCGTGGTTGACCGCAACAAGGAGGAAATCCTTGACCAGCGAGAGCTTTACTCTGGTGTGTACGCTCAGGTAGCTATCGACGCCTTCCCCTTCAACAGTAACGGCAACAAGGGTGTATCCTTCCAGCTGCTTGCTGTCCGTAAGCTACGTGATGGGGAGCCGCTTGGTGGTGGTGCACCTGTCAAGGTTGACGATGTGTTCGATGACCTTGATGAGGATGAAGCATTAATTTAGCCACGGTGTAGTTCAACCCCGGCGGGAAACCGTCGGGGTTGTTCTTTAGGAGTAGACTTTGGACATATTATATATCGATATTGAGACTTACGCGACGGTAGATCTACCTACTGTTGGCGAGTATCGTTACGTTGAGGACCATGAGTTTGAGATACTGATGGCTGGATGGGCGTTGAACGATGACCCAGTACAGGTTGCTCTAGGTGAGGATGCCATACGTGCTATCCCTGGACTGGATGACCCATCTGTGCTGAAGGTTGCGCATAACGCGAACTTCGAGCGTGCATGCTTCTCTCATTTCTTTGGCTGTAACCTCCCGTACGAGTACCTCCCCGCCGGGGATTGGGAGGACACGATGGCTCTCGGTGCGAGCTGGGGATATCCTCAGGCGCTGGAGGCGATGGGGAAGGCGCTTGAGGTCTCAGATAAAGACCCGGTAGGTACCCGGCTTATACGTTTGTTCTCTAAGCCACAGCCTCGTACGGGTCGCAGGGTACGACCTGAGGACGCGCCTAAGGATTGGGCGCTGTTTATTGAGTATTGCCGACAGGATGTTGTGGTACTACGAGATATTCATAAGGAGCTGTACGCGCGACACGGCGGTTGGCACCCCGGCGAGCGTGAGGTCTGGTTGGCTGACCGTGCCGTGAATGACGCTGGCATCCGTATTGATACCGCACTCGCTGAGGCGGCGGTGGAGGCGGATGCAGAGATGAAGGAGAACGCCCGGCGGGAAGCCCGTGAGCTCACCGGTGTCGATAACCCCGGAAGCCGTAACCAGTTGCTTGAGTACCTCCACGAGAATGGGACTGGCTCCAGCCGAGACTTGGTCGACCTGAAGGCAGAATCGGTATCGGCAACGTTGGAGGACCCCGCCGTGACCGGCGATCCCCGCCGGGTGTTGGAGATCCGGCAGGAGTTGTCGCTTACCACGGCGTCAAAGTACAACGCGGCGTTGATCCGAGTGAATTCTGATGGTCGTCTTCGCGGTAGCTTCCGGTATTTCGGTGCACATACAGGTCGCTGGTCGGGTAAGGGGGTTCAGCTGCAAAACCTTGCGTCCGATTCCCCGGAGAACGATGATGTGTCTGAGCGGCTCGCCTTGGAGACTGTTCTAGGGGAGCCACGGACGGCTCGCCAGCTCAAACAGATGGTACGCACCATGTTCCTTGGACCCTTTACCGTGTGTGACTACTCAGCGATCGAGGCTCGCGTTCTCGCATGGCTGGCAGGGGAGCAGTGGGTGCTGGATGCATTCGCTTCCGGTCGGGATATCTATATTGAGACCGCCTCTCGTATGTTCCATGTGCCGTATGAGGAGGCGCGGGCGCTCCGCAAGAAAGGCAAGGTCGCTGTGCTGGCATTGGGCTACGCCGGTGGGGTTGCCTCGATGCGAAACATGGGTGGTGAGGGTACCGACGCTGAGCTGAAGGAGATCGTGCAGCAGTGGAGGGCGGCTAACCCACGTATCGTTCGGTTCTGGAAGCAGATGGATGTTGCCTTCCGGCGGGGTACCGGTCGGGTTGGGGAATACATCCAGGTACGGCGTACACCCTACGGTACACACCAGCTCTTGCTCCCCAGCGGTCGTAGCATCAATTACCATAACGTCCGCATCCAGGAGGCGGAGAAGTTCGGCAAGATGCAGAAGGTCATTACCTTCTCTGAGCCGAAACCACCGTACGGTAGGGTACAGACGTATGGCGGTCGGTTGACAGAGAACGTGACGCAAGCGGTGGCGAGGGATCTGTTGGCGCAAAGCCTCGTCTCATTGGTAAAACTGGGAATGAAGCCGGTGGCACACGTCCACGATGAGATACTTGTTGAAGGGAGTGATGTTCACTCGGTTGCAGCAGCGATGGGTGAGGATACTACTTTCGCCCCTGAATGGTCGGTAGGTTTGCCGCTCAAAGCTGAGGGGTATAACTGCAAGCGCTATAGGAAGGAATAGAAATGAGCGCGACATTTCGTAATGCTAGTGATGCACTGATTCACTTGTCAAAGTCTCTGCTGGAGAATGCCAGCCAGGTGCCAGGGCGTACCGGCGAGGTGAGCGAGATCAAGGGCGTGAACTTCACCCTAGAGAAGCCACTTGAGCGGGAGGTGGGTGTTCCACCCCGGCGGGCTTCACTCGCTGCACAGATCGCGGAGACACTCTGGGTACTGAGCGGGAGGAACGATGTGGAGTTCATCTCGCATTACCTCCCCCGTGCCAAGGATTTCTCCGATGATGGCGTTGTATGGCGGGCGGGGTACGGACCTCGATTGCGTAGCTGGCAGGGTGTTGACCAGGTTGCGGCTGTGTGCCAGCTACTCACTGCAGACCCGCACTCCCGCCGGGGTGTTATAAGCCTGTTCGACCCGGCTGAGGACTTCATCATTGATACCGTCGATGTACCGTGCAACAACTGGCTCGCGTTCCAGACCACCGCCCGCGATGGCGTCGATGAGCTCGACCTCTTTGTGTCAACCCGCTCCAACGATATCATTTGGGGCTGGAGTGGTATCAATCAGTTCGAGTGGTCAGTGCTGCTGGAGATCGTTGCATGGGTGACCGGTATCACACCCGGCAGGATTCACTACAACATCGCGTCCCTACACTACTACCCCCGTCACCAGAACATGATTGAGGCTATCGCTAAGTACGCCGGTACCCCGTGGGTTGCAGGTCAGCAGCCACCGGTCAATAAGGAGCTCAAGTACGTCAGCAGCTCGGAGGATCGCTTTGGTCTGTTTGAGCTGGAGCTGGAGACTCTTGTTTCCTACGTCGAGTCCCTCCACTCTGGTGACATCAAGAAACCCGATGTGTATGTTATCCCGCTGTTCCAGTACTTCGCTGGTGTGCTGTACGAGCACTGGCTCAAGAAGTCGAAGGTGAAGGAAGCCATCACCTCGGATAAGAGTTTCGTCTTGAAGCGACCGGATGCACTCCCAGCCGGGGTGCTGAAGGCGATTGAGCTCAAGGAGGAGAAGGGTAAGGTTTACCGTGGGTCGTGGTGCGCTCGTGGTGAGCTGTTCAGTATCCTCCCGAACATTGCCCGTAAGGTCGACCGGCTGGGACACCCCGGCGCGGGGGACAGCGAGTGGGACACCCTGGCGGACCTGTTCAACTACCTGGTGCTGTACCGTTGCTGGACTATGGGGGACAAGGAGGCGAAGCAATTCGCCGATCAGGCTGCACGCCTGTTCTGGTACACCTACTCTGACTCTGGTCGTGCGCTGTGGGTTGGACAAACTGAGGAGGGGTTGAACGAGGATATCCGTCATCTGTTCGATGGGTTCCTCAAGGGTGCTGAGTCGAAAGGTGGAACCAAGGACCTCCCCCAGCAGGAAGTCATCCGTCAGATCGTGGCACAGATCGCTTGCCGCCGTGCCTTCCAAGAGGTAGGGCAGTAGGAATGATGCGTGTTTATATCTTGACATATGGTCGGGTAGATCGACAGATAACTCTTGGTGAGATACCTGTGCAAGCCCGTGATAGGGTAACGATAGTCTGCCACGAGTCTGAGCTTGCTGCTCTTCAGGAAACGATAGGCGACAGTGTGTCGTACCTGCCACACTCTATCGTTGGTAGTAGTGCTACGAGGGAATTCATTTTTGAGCACCACTGGGAGAACGAGGAGGACCCTCGATTCCTAATGTTGGATGATGACTTGCGTTTCAGCTTCCGTGGACCGGATAAGCTAGTCGCATTCAATTACTTCGAAGAGGAGGAACGGGCGGAGCTGTTCAACCAGATGTTCTCTGAGGTGGAGGAGGCGATGGCGCGCTACGCGATATCCGGTGTTCTAACCCGTGGGTTCGCTAACCATAGGGAGCCTATCCGCTGGTATCTGAACTACCGGGTGAACGCTGTATGGGGTGGCAACGCACGAATCCTTAAGGAGCACGATATCAAGTTCAACCGTGTCACCTACGCTGATGATTATGATATCCTTATGCAGGTGCTGGAGTCTGGGCTGGATTTTGTATCAATGAATTTCTTTTTGCAGGATGCAGTCCCGCCGGCGATGAAGACAGCACCCGGCGGGGAGTGGTCACTTGATCGTCTTCGTAACGTCGAGCGGAAGATTGAGCAGTATCAAAAGCTCAGTGACCTTCATCCGGGCAAGCTCTCGTTCTGGATTAAAAAGGGAGTCGACCCGGATGAGCTGCAACCACAGCACGTCAAGCTCCGCATCAATTGGTCTAGGTTTGGGCGTCCAACAGGTCCAATTGATGATTTAGCACAGCTGCTGTAGAATAAAAATCTCGGTAAAACCCTAAGTGAGAGGGTTTTACCGAGATTTTTGTGCTTTGAATTTGCTTTCGCGCCCCATGTGTGTTACAATTGAAATTACTTGAGGGGAAGCCCCTCAAGCAGAAAGGTAAGTATGTGGAACCCCAGAGACGAATTCAATGCCACCTCGTGCCAGTCCTCATCCAGCACTGAAGTCCTCAGCATGGCAGGGTTGGCAGGGTGGAACCCCAAACTAACAGTGACCTACGCGGTCGTTGACGGCGAGAGCATTGAGCTCCCATCGACACGAGCGGTTGTTGCCACGACCCCCGCCGGGGTACGAGTGGTCGGTGAGTCGGTATCACCAAAATACCACCCGACCCCGAATGAGGTGCTGCTCCCGTATATGGATCAGCTGATCGATGAGTTCGGGGTTGATACCTGGACCGCCGGGTCATACGAGGATGGGTCTGTTGTATTCGTTCAAGGCTTTCTCCCTTACGTTCACCCCGTCGGGGGGCTGGAGGTCCAGGACACCGTGACGCTAATGACCTCGCACGATGGCTCTCTGCCGACCTCAGTCCTTATCGAGCCAATCTGTGCCAGTAGGGCTATGGTCAATATTGACCTTCCTAAATCGCCGCACAGCGCCGCGTTTCGACACACCGGCGGGATGCGTGATAGGATCGACGGGTCACTTGAGCAGTTCCATGAGCACGTGTACTCCTACCTTGACCGCTGGTCAGAGGTGAGCGGGCAACTCGCGGGAGTCACGGTGACAAACCGTGAGCTGGATGACATGCTTACCACGATATACCCTGAACCCCGAGGCGGGGCATCCGCTACGAGGACCCGGTGGGAGGCGAAGCTGGAAATCATAGCTCAGGAGTCCACCCGTGTGGCGAGTAGCCCTAGTGCTATAACACTGTTCGACGCCCTGGTCGGTGGTTCGACCTGGTTTGACAGGTACTACCCGGCGCGGGGTACCCGCCGGGGTTACAACCGGGCAGTCCGCTCGGTGCAAGACGTTCGCGGGAAGTCAGAACTCGCGGTGAAGTTGCTGGAATACGTTCGATAGGAGAAAGAGAAAAATGAACCCGAAGCTAGAGAAGGTAGTGCTGGAGATTCGCCGGCGAGAGGCTAACGCATGGAGAATCGACCTGGTCACCCCCGGCGGGCAGATCCCGTGGAGGGCGGAGGACGTGAAGAAGCTCGACGGGATGATACTCACCGCTCGAACCTTACGGTACCGTGGCGACCAGATGGCACGTGATTTCCTCGAGATGTTCGATGGGGAGTTCCGAAAGCTCGGGGAGAAGTACGATGTGCTCCTCCACCGCGTCACCGGGGCTGCAACATATGTCGTCGTGCTGACACCTGTGGCAGGTGATCAGTAATGTGCACGATAGGTTGGCAGGATATCAACGCTGCCTGGATTGAGCAGCTTATCGACATGAAGGCGCTGGATCCACTCCCCGCCGGGGTGTCACCGTACCAAGTCACAATCACCGGTGGGTGGGGACCCGGCGTGTATGAGTGGGTGAGGCGTCATACCCCTGGGGAGGTAGCGGATCTGGTGGAGAAGCATCAGATATTCTGAAAATTATTCCACAGAATTTGCTTTCGCGCCCCGTGTGTGTTATAATTGAAATTGTTCGAGGGAAAGTCCCTCAAACAGGAAGGTAAGAGAAATGAAGAAGCTCAGCGAGTTCAACCTAGTGTTTGGTATCTACCGCAATGGCGCGGTCGCGCATTACCAAGGGGAGAAGAAAGGGTTTGTGCACCAAGGGCATCGTATCGCGGCGTTGTCCGCTGCTCCGACGGTACGTGAAATCGAGCATCGTATCGAGGTTCTCTGTGCAGTTGAAGGGTTCGCCGTCGATGGGTACTGCCTGGATGAGTATGAACTGACCACTGATAAGTTCGGCGAGCCGATGGTCATCATCGGTCTCAAGACTCGATAGAATTACACACTTCCCGCCGGGGTGTTTTCGTGTGTACCCCGGCGGGTACCAATGGAGGAAATAATGTTACCAGAAACCATAAAGTTTATGTACGTCCGCATGGCGGCTCCACACCGCTACCAACTTCGCATCCCAGCCGGGGTGCCTGAGGAGGGCAAGGAATGGATTCGTGCGAACGCCCCGAAGGAGGTTATCGCCTTGGGGACCAGCATGTTATCCGTGGAGTTGTCCGTTCTTCATGAGATGCTTTCCATGCGTCGTGGGGAAGCGGGGGAGTACCTTCTTGAGACAGAGTCCCCTGACGGGCTTGTGCTTGTGTTCCGTGGTGTTTTGGAGAACCGGGTGGAGGCTGCATAATGAAGAAGCTGAATCAGTTCGAGATGTCGTTCATTCGTAAGCTGTCAGAGTACGAATCGTGGGTTCACCCGCTGGTTGTTTACCGTGCGGTGTCCGACGGGAAGGCGCACTCATCCCGGCTGGAGAACGTGATAGATCAGGCGTTGTCCGAGTCGATAGAACTCGCCAATCACCTCGACTTCTTGGGTTGGGTGGAGTTGTCCACTGAGAATGTTGCGGGAAACTGCCTACATTTGATACGGTTGACCGATGACGCGAAGAAATTTTTGAAAAATTCTGAAAATTATTCCTGAAGAATTTGCTTTCGCGCCCCATATGATGCATAATTGAAATTGTTCGAGGGACAGCCCCTCAAACAGGAAGGTAAGAGAAATGAAAACTCAGGAAATCGGTTGGGGATCCTTCTCAGCAGAGCCAGTCGGCGGCGATCAGTCGAAGCTCCTCTGCGAGGGCTACGTCTTCGATGATATGGGTGAGGAGACCATTGAGGTCGACCCCCAGAACCAGCTCGATTCGATCGTCAAGCTCGCATCGAAGCGAGGCGCTCGCATCACTGACATGATCGTTCTGCACAACCAGATCGACGTCGATTGGGAGGCTTGCGATTGCGCCTTCGGTTATCAGGGAATCGGTTGTATGTGCAACGATGGCTGGCAGGGAAGGGTGACCCGCTTTGTTTAGCAGGATCACCCCCCGCCAGGGGGTTCTCCTCCTGGCATGTGTTATCTTTCTCACGTCCGTCGTTGGTATTCTAACGACCCACGGTTCCGGGAACGGAGCCACGCTAGGACTGCTAGTTTCTGGCGCTTATATCGCCTTCCGGATTTTTACACGTGGAGATCGCAATGAATGAACCCCTCCCCACGACAGTGGACACGTTTTACCAGAAGTTCATGTGGCTGATGTGCCGTATGACCGAAATTGATCAGCAGTATCACCGTGGCGCTTAGCCCGGCGAGGAAAGAAGGAAGAAAATGACCGAGATTATCATTCGTACAAACGTCCTTGATGGCGAGAACCAAGGTGTGACGTTCATGAATGGCTGCACCTGGAACGACCTACACACAGGTAACCAGGGGTTCACAATCGCTGGTAAGGATG
>QWCF01000084.1_pt1 | contig 41549 bp, 27 predicted proteins | sample 1972521 | NCBI WGS metagenome assembly QWCF01 (sample SAMN09866715, study PRJNA288562) | Human oral metagenome isolate term4_saliva, whole genome shotgun sequencing...
TTCCACCGCCACTTCGATCTTACCCGCCGCACAACCCGCATAGGTGTGGCGGATGATCGTCACTTGGGGCTGGACGAGCGCACCCGCCGTCACCGAAAACGAGCTTGTGGCGCGGGCTTCGCAGTCGGTCGAGGTGGCCTGCACCTCATAGTCGCCGAGCGGCAGACCGGTGAAGGTGTGCGAGAACGCCGGATAGGCCACCGTGGCCGTTTGCAGCGCCGGAGCGCCGGTGGCCCGCTGACCTTTTTTCCAAATTTCGTAGCGTAAACCGCCGATGCCCACCACTTTGGCCACATCGATCGTCACACCGCCCGGACACGTGCCGCGCGTGAGGATGGGGGTGGGGATCACCGAAAAATGCTCCACGTCGACGGGCTGTTCCCACTCGTAGGCGCCGTCTTTCCACGCAGCCCCCGGCGCAGTGGGGGTGCAGTTGGGCGTGGCGCGCACGTGCAGCGTGTAGCGGCCCGGCGCGAGGTTGAAAAAGAGCGTCTGCTGGTAGGGGCTGCGCGCCGTGAGATTGCCCACCGGCACGGCCTGTTGGCCGGCGCGCACGGGGTCGCGCTCCAGTTTATACTGCACGCGCGAGAAACCGCTCACGCCCGTCAGGCTCACGCTCACGGCACCGCTCGTGGCCTCGCAGCCGCCGGCCGGCGTCACCACGGGCGTGGCCAGCACATCGGCCGAGGTTTTGACGTGATAGATGATTTTGGGCAGCACCACGCGGGGCTGCTGCGTGCCGCAGGTGGCCGTGGCACGAATGTAGATGGGGTCGCCTTCGTTCCACCCGTCGAGCGGCAGCACGGCCTCGCTGCCCGGGCGCGGCGTCACCACCGGTGTGCCCCAGGTCGTGCGATTTTTCGACACGCTGTAGGTCATGGCCGTGAAACCCGCCACGGCGTTGCGGTAAACCACCGAGAGGCGAGCCGGGGTGTGGCAGTCGCTGTTGGCGGCAATGAGGGTGGCGGTGAAATCGCCCGTGTCCAGCGTCGGGCACCCCTGCGCCGCCACACGCTGTGGGAGGCAGAGGAGCAGCACGAGGAGCGCAACGAGGGCCGTTGCGCTTCGGCGCAGCAGGGTGGGGGTGGTGAGACGGAGGGGAGGGGGAAGTGGTTGTTTCATCTTGACGTTTGTGAGGAAAAGGGGGTGAGGCGGCGACGGCGACCGCACATTTCGGTAAGTTGCTGCCACAAATATCTGAATAAACTGCAAGTTGACCAATTTTTAGAATGGAATTAACGGCCTTCGGAGGTGAAATAACCGGTTTTTGTCGTCAGACTTGCACGAAAAACGGGGTATTGCGCACCCGAAGCGAGTGTTTTTTGCCCATTGTGCCCCACGAAGCGAAATGGCAAGACGTTGATTTTGAGCGTCGACGCGGGCAATCGTTGGATGATTGGACAAAGTGAGTGGGGCGAAGCGTGAAAATGCACAATTTGTGGCGCATCCTTCTGTGCGTTGTCGATTCTTTTTTTGTTTTTCGTTCGGGAAGCCTTGAAATAAAATGAATACTCCGCCCCCCTGCTTCCTCCCAAGCCGACGAAACGTGCGAATTTCAGCCTGCATTTCCCCGGAAGTGCACGGCGTGAAAACGTGTTTTTGCTGATGATTCGGTGGTGAGAAGTTAATGTTTTTGTCCTTTCGGTGATTGCATCCGTGGTTTCGCGCTGCTTTTCGGCCTTTTGCCGCCGCGCTCCCGCCGCGACGAAGAAAGCGGGGCGTTATGGCACAAAAGCTGCGGGTTTTCGTCGGTCGGTCGCCGCTTTTTTGCGAGCACCGCGGGCTCCGTCGGTGGGCAAGGCGTGCCCGTCCGCCCGAGTGTCGCCTCGGTGTAGGCGGTCGGTGCCGTCGTTTCGCGCCGTGTGCCGAAGCGGCTCGTGCTGCTCCGCGGTGGGGCGCCGGCCTCCTCGGGCCCGGTCCGATCGCCTCCACGCAAAACACCCCGCCTGCACCGTGAGAAGGTGCAAGCGGGGTGCGTGTGGCCATGGGCGCAAGCGTGCCGCGGGTCAGAAGCGCGGGCCTCGACCGCCGGGGCCGCCGTGTCCGCCACCCTGCGGGGGCATGACGGGGCGGAACTTGCCGCCGGGCCGACCTTCGGGGCCGTGGCCCTCAGGCGGCTCGGGCATTTTGGCGCCGCCGAAGAGGTTGAGCCGATAGATGGCGTGGAGCATCACGTATTGGTTGAGCATGTTGGTCCACGAGTCGGTGCGTGCCAGCGCGGTGAGGGTGCGCGTGATCTCGCTCTGCCGGCCCAAGAGGTCGAAAGCCTCCAGGCGCAGGGTGAGGGCCTTGTTTTTCAGCAGCGACTGCGAGAGCGAGGCGTTCCATACGAGCTCGTTGGTGTTGAAGGCCGAGGTCGAAAAACCACGGCGCGAGGTCATGCGCAGATCGGTGGAGAAAGTCATGCCCCAAGGCAGGGTGAAGTTGGCCTCCGCGCCGTAGGCGAAGCTCCAGGTGTCGAGCCGGCCGGTGGTGAGCAGCGAGGAGTTGGAGTGCTGGTAGGCCACGCGTCCGTTGAGGGTGGCGTCCCACCACGAGCGGCGGTAGGAGAGATCGAGGCGCTCGGAGAGGGCGGTGACGGCGGTGCGGCTCTTGTCGGCCACGACGCCGGCGAAGAGGGCGTTCACCTCACGCAGCGAAGGCGCGTCGGGCAGGGTGGAGGCGGCGCCCGAAGTGGCCACGTAACCCACCGAGCGGGTGAAGTTGGCATCGGTCGAGGTGGCGAGGTTCAACACCTTGGCGCGATCGAGCGGCGTGTTGAAAGTCAGGCCGGCCGCGGCGTTCCAGTTGCCATCGATGTTTTCGGGGCGGGTGAAACGGCGGCCCGTCACGTCGTCGTAGACGGTGAGTTGCGAGATGTTGCCCGTCGAGAGCGTGAGGTCGGCGTGCGCCATGAGGCCCTGCAGGCGTTCGGCGTTGTAGGCATTATAGAAGAGGTGCATCTCGTGGTTCCACACGGGGCGCAACCCGGGGTTGCCCACCGAGATGCGGAGGGGGTTGGCATTGTCGACCACGCCGATGAGCTGCGTCATGGAGGGTTGCGAGGAGCGTCCGCGGTAGTTGAAATCGAGGTTGGCGGTTTTCGAGAATGCATAGCGCAGTCGCACGTTGGGGGCGAAGTTGAGCACATTGCGCACGGTGTCGATGCGGCCGATGGCGGCGCGCTCGTATTGCAGGCGGGTGCGTTCGGGCGAGAACTGCACGCCGGCCGAGAGGCGCACGGCGCCCACGTTGTAGCGCAGGCCGAGGTTCACGCGGTGGTTGTCGTAGCGATAGGTGGCGTGCTGCGAGTTTTGGGCATCGCGCACGGCCGCTTGCACGTCGTCGGCGTTGAGGCGGCTGAGCAGTTGGGCGGGATCGAGCCACGAGAGGGTGCTCGACGAGCCCGGCACGTAGAGTTGCGAGATTGTGCCCAAGCCGGTGTGCGCACTCAGGAAGTCGCTCAGCGTGTTGTAGCCGTCGAGGCTCAGGAGGTTGTAGAGGGTGCGGTCGCCCGACGTGTATTTGTGTTCGTAAGCGTAGCGGGTTTCGAGCAGGAGTTTGCCCACGAGCGGTTGCACGTAGGAGAGGCCCACGCGATAGTTCCACTGCGTCGAGGGGCGGTCGGAGAACTGGTGTGTGCCGCCCGCGGCCAGTCGCGGTCCGGCGGCGTCGGCCGCTACGCGCTTGTAGAGGTCGGCACGCGAATAGGCGTCGGCCGCGGTGGTGGTGTAGCCGCCGCGCGCTTCGAAGGCGATGTTGCGGCCGTTGCGCCCCCCGATGAGGCGCGTGAGGTTGAGTTCGCCTTCCACCTTGTGGGTGGTGGTGCGCGAAAGGTCGTAGCGCGTGTTGACGTTCTTGAGGAAATCGTCGGCCACGTGCACCGTGTCGCCCCGCAGCGGGGTGGCGTGGGTGCGCGCCAGCACGTCGTCGACGGCACTCACCCCGTAGCGCGCGAAGGGATCGGTGTCGAACGAGGCCGATCGCGAGTTTTGCGTCGTGCGGCCCGTGCTGAAGTCGTAGTTCGGGCGGAAAGAGAGTTGCGTGAGCGAGTCGGGGTTCCACTTCAGGCGCAGGCGGGCGTGGAAGTCCTGGTTCAGGCCGTGGCTGTCGGCGTGGGCCGCGTCGAAGCTCCCTTTTTGCGTGGCGGTGACGAAGTTTTCGACCGACGAGATGGTCTCCGTGCGGTTGTCGTTGCGGAAGTAGATGGCGTTGCCCCCCAGTTCGAGGCGGCCGGCTTCGAATTTGCCGCGGCCGTTGTCCCACGAGAAGTCGGTGCCCGCCATGGTCGAGGTGGTGCGCCCGGCGTTGTTGCCCCAGAAGCCCCGCGGACCGCCGAAACCACGGTCGGCCACGTTGTTGTGCGAGGCGATGAGGCCCACGCGCGAGCGGTCGGTGAAACGCATGCCCATGAGTTTGGCCGAGTAGAGGCCGTCGCCCTTGTCGTCGCGTCCGCCCGCCAGGTCGAGGTTGGAGATGAGGCTCTGGTTCAGCTCACGTTTGGTGGTGATGTCGAGCACAAAACTCTCTTCGCCGTCGTCCACGCCCGTTTGCTCGGCGTAGTCGCTCTTCTTGTCGTAGGTTTTCAGGCGCGAGACGAGGTTGGTGGGCAGATTCTTCATGGCCACCTTCGTGTCGCCCTTGAAAAAGTCTTTGCCGTTGATGAGAAATTCTTTCACCGTCTTGCCGTTCACCTTCACCGTGCCGTCGTCGCTCACCTCGGCCCCCGGCAGTTGCTTGACGAGCGCCTCGAGTGTGGAGCCTTCGGCCGTGCGGAAGGCCGAAGCGTTGAACACCGTGGTGTCGCCCTGCTGTTCGACGCGGGCGGCGGCCGTGCTCACCACCGCGGCGCGCAGGGCCATGTCGTTGCCCGCCAGGGCCAGCGTGCCCACATCGAGGCTGTCGGCCCCGCCAGCGGCGAAGTTCACGTCGCGCCCCGCTGAGCGCAGGCCCACGAAGCCCACGCGCAGCCGCAGGGCGGCCGTGGTGTCGGTGACAATGCGGAAGCGGCCGAGGCTGTCGGTCACGGCGCCGGCCAAAAACTTCGTGGTGTCGGCGCGCAGCACCAGGCGAGCCGTGGCCAACTCGAGGGGACGCCCGTCTTTCTGCGAGACCACAGTGCCCGTGATCACGCGCCGAGGGGCGGCAAACGCCACGCCGGCGCCCAACAGCAGGGCGAGGGGGAGATAATGTACCTTCTTCATGGGGAGAATGCTTTAAGTCTGTGAGGCGGCCGGTTGCACTTTGTCTATTTCAAAGCCGAAAAGGCCGTCGTATTTTCGTATTCTGTGCCGCAAAGTTACCCATTGTCACGCACTTACGCCGCGACGGCTTTCACAACAAAGCGAAACGACCCGACGAAAAAGGGGCGAAAATCGACGTTTCTCGCCCTTTTGGCGACCGAAGGTGGCGATCGGCTCCGCTTTTATGCTTATATTTGTCGGCACACCGCCCCCCGCGGTCACAAAACCCCCAGGCACATGGATTTTCACTACGCAACTCACATCCGCCGCATCGAGATCAGCAGTCTTTGGAACGGGCGAAAGCCCATCGACTGGACACTGCGGCCCGATGTCAACGTGCTCAGCGGCAAAAACGGCGCCGGCAAGAGCACCATCCTCGCCCGCCTCGTGCAGCGCGCCGCCCATCTCGCGCCCTCCGGCACCCTGCGCGGCGGACAACACGACGATGTGGCCCTCACCCTCGCCCCCGACGATGCCGAACTCGTGCGCTACGATCTCGTCCGCTCCGTCGACAGCCGCATCCTCCCCGCCGAGCGCATCGCCACCCTCGCCGACGGGGCCATCGTCACCGAACTCGACTGGCAACTCTACCGCTTGCAACGCCGCTATCTCGACTACCAAGTGAACGTGGGCAACCGCATGATCGCGCTCCTCACCGAGGGGAGCGACACCGCCCGCGAGGAAGCCGCCGAAGCCGCCGCGGCCAAGACGCAGTTTCGCGACCTGATCGACGACCTCTTCAGCGAAACCGGCAAGCACCTCGACCGTTCGAGCAACGAGCTCCGCTTCCTACAATACGATGAGCCCCTCTCGCCCTACGTGCTCTCCTCGGGCGAGAAGCAAATGCTCATTCTCCTGCTCACCGCCCTCGTGCAAGACCGTAGGCCCACCGTCTTCTTCATGGACGAACCCGAGGTGAGTCTCCATTTCGATTGGCAGAAGCGACTCATCTCGATGGTGCGTGCGCTCAACCCCCGCGCGCAAATCATTCTCACCACCCACTCGCCCGCCGTGATCCTCGACGGGTGGGAGGACCACGTCACCGAAATCGAGGACATCACCCGCTGAGGCTCTCGCCGCCGGCTGCTTTTTCGGGCTCACTGCCCGTGCTGCTCGGCCGGCCCGCGTAAGTTGCCCTCGTGTCCCGCACTTTTTCGCCCCCCACTGCCATGTCTCGCCTCTCCGCCCAACTCAATTCTGCCTACATCGCCGCTGCCTCCCGCCTCGAAGGCCGGCGTGCTCGACCGCGCGCCGTGGCCTACGTCGAGAGCTACGACGACATCCTCTTCTGGCGCGACGTGCTCACCCGAGCGGCCCCGCACGTGCAGTTCGAAGTGGTCCTCCCCTCGCGCATCACCCTGGGCCGGGGCAAGAAGATCGCCTTGGCCAACCGACTCGGCCCCCACATGATCGCCTGTGTCGACGCCGACTACGACGTTTTGATGCAGGGCGCCACCCCCACCAGCGCCGTGGTGTGCCGCTCGCCCCACGTTTTGCACACCGGGGTCTACGCCATCGAAAATTTGCAGTGCCATGCCGAGGTGCTGCACCGCGTGTGTGTCATGGCCACGCTCAACGATCGCGAACTCTTCGACTTCCGCGCCTTCCTCCAAGCCTTCTCCCGCACCGTCCACCCCCTCTTGGTGTGGAACGTGTGGGCCTATCGCTACGGCTTCTACACGCAATTTTCGCTCACCGACTTTGCGCGCACTGTCGAGCTGCGAGAGGTGCAACTTCACCACCCCGAACGCATGATCGAAGCCCTCCGCCGCCGCGTGAATCGCCAGATCGCCACGCTACAACGCCGTTTTCCGCAGGCACGCGCCACCTACAAGCCCCTGCGCGACGAGTTGCAGCAACTGGGCGTGACGCCCGACAAGACCTACCTCTATATGCGCGGTCACGACCTGGTGGATGTGGTGCTGGGCCCCCTCCTTGCGGTGGTGTGCGACAACCTGCGCCGCGAACGTGAGCGCGAAATCAACCAACTGGCCTGCCACGCCGTGCAACAGCAGAACGAACTCGCGGCCTACCGCCATGCCGTGGCGCCCTTCGAGGAGATGCTGCGCAAACACACCGCCTACCACAACACGCCCGAGTTCCTCCGCATTGAGGAGGCGGCCCGACAGCGCTTTGCGGGCGACTGGGAAACGCGCGATGCCACTGCCGACGACGCAGCCCTCGATCTGGCCGACGAGCGCCCGATTGGTGCGCTCCCGACGGCCTGCTTCGCCGCCGAAGGGCCCGATGCGGAGGGGAATGCCCCCGCCCGTGTGAGCGAACGTGCGGCCGCTGCACCCGAAGGGCCCAACGCCCCACGGAATGCCCTCGCCGCCGCTGCCGAGACCCCCACGGCCGCCGAAATGCCGACCGCTGCATGCCCGAAGCCTCCGACCGAGGCCGCCCGACTGCGCAACGGTGTGTGGACCTGGGGCGACGACGACGACGAGGTGGACTGAAACGCCGCCTTCGCGTCGCAACGCACCCGACGGACTGAGGAGGAGATGCAAAAACGCGCAGACTTGAGCCGAAAGTAGCCTACTTTCCGCTCAAGCCTGCGCGTTTTTTGTGCGCTCGGCACGCTGTTCTTGCCTTGCCGCGCGGTGTGGCCGTGCTCGCGATCGGGCTGTTTCCTCGGAAGTGGGAGCGATGCACTTGGGCAGCGTGGCCTCGTCGACCTTGCCGCGCAAAGACGACGAAGCCCGCTCCGACGAGAAGTCCCACAGTGGGGGCTTCCCGCACAGAGCGGGCTGCAATGGAGCGAGCGTGGCGTCCCGAGAGACGCCGTGCGGCAGCTTTTAGAAGATGCCGGTGCTGTTGAAGTCCATGTCGTCGCTTTCGTCGGCGGATTGGTCGTCGCCCCAGATCGAAAACTGCTTCTCGAAGGTTTGAGCGCCGCCGGAAGATTGGTTGCCGCTACCGGGGGTAGGGAGGCTCATGGTCGTCATCAGGCCTTCTGTGGCGGTGTTGTACTGCGTGAGTACGGGAGTTGTGTACTTTTTCATCTTGATGATTGAGTTTAGTTGTTGAATATATTCTCGTTGTTGAATGCGGTTTCGATGAACGCGGAAACAAGTAAATGCGCGAAGGGGTCGGGCATTTACTTGTCTCACGGTTCATAGAGTGGGGTTGGGCGCCACAGGGCGCAAGGGCCTTAGCGCTGCAAGAACTTCTTGCCGTTTTGCACGTAGATTTGTCCGGCCACGGGCTTCGTCACGCGGCGACCGCTCAAATCATAGATGGGCGCTTCGGCTTCGGAGGCGGTCTTCACGCTTTCGACGGCGGTCACACCCGGGAAGGCCAGGGCGGTGCGCGTGCCGGCCGAGGGAGCGGCGCTCACAAAGGCGCGCATGCCGCGAACGAAGTCGGGAACGACCTTGACGAACTCACCTTCTTTGAGCACGCGACCCTCTTGTCCGGCGGGAACTGCCGAGGGAGTGAAGCTGCCCCGGAAGGCATTGACGCTGACCGTGGGGGCGCCGTCCTCTTCATCGGAGTAAGTGAGCTGAATCGTCGTGGAAGCGTGGCCATAGAGCAGCACGGGCGTGTCGGCCGGGATCACCTTGCCCTCAAGCTGCGAGAGGATGATGCGCTGGTGGGCGGTGTCGTATTGCGAAGCGACGTAGATTTCCACGCCGTTGGGCACTACCATGTCATAAGCGGGAACGAAGGTGGCGAGACCGGCCGTGTTGAGGTGAACGGGCACGGATGCCACTTCTTCGAGCTGCAGGTGCGTGAGCACATGGCCCGTGTTCTTACCGCCCAAACCGTCGACACCCGGTTTCGAAGCCTCCTGATAGAGGTACATCGTGGCTGTTTGTTGGCCTTGTTTGACGTAGACCGCATATTTGTTGTCGGGCGTGGTGCCAAATTCCACGGTGCCAAAGTTCGTTTCGTCGTACTTGGCGAGCTTGGCTTGGCTCTTGTTTCCGCTCAAGTACACGGCGCGGCCGGTGGAAAGCGACACGAGGTGCGAGCCGTCGTAGCCGAAGATCGTGCCTTCGTCGGTGCTGTCGGTCGTGGTTTTCAGCTGCCAAGCAGCGCCGTCGGTGGCGCCGTTTGCCGTGACGTAGCGCGAGCCGTCGTTCGACTTGATGCGGAAGAAGTCACCCGCGGCGGGCATGTTGAACGTAAACGAGGTCTTGTCAGCGTAAGCCGAGAGCAAATCTTGTACATCGCCCAAGTCGGCTTGGGCGTTCTTGAATTTTTGAAGAGTCGCTTTGGTCTCTTCTGACACAAAACGCTGGCCGAAAGAATTACCCAACGGGGCATCAAGCAGGTTCAAAGCCATGAAGCGATCGCCGGCGGCCTCGAAAAGTTCGTCGTCGGTGACATTTGACGCGTTTTCGAGCGACCATGTCGAAGCATCGTTGATAGCACCGCTACCGGCGTTCCAGCGTACTACATTATATCGTGCCCCGTTTTTGTCGTTGGCGAGGTGGAGGAAGTTTTGGTTGCCACCAGCGGCGTCATTACGGAGAGAGAATGTGTTGTTCTGTCCCGAGGGTACGAAGGAATAACTACCTCCCTCTTCGGATGTGGTGGGTATGGGAGTGTACAAGCCGGGAAGGTTCTTCAACATACGACCTGTCACGGCGTGTTTCAGCACGAAACCGTTGTTTGTTTCGTTGTATTGGAGTTCAAATACGTTTTCTGCTGTAGGAGTATTGGTGCGATCGCCTGCGACTGCGAAGTCAGGAGATACCGTGAGGTAGTTCTTCCCTCCACGAGCGGAGTTCGTGAAGTAAACTTTGCTTCCGTCGATGGCTTTATAGAAAGTTTTGACGGCGCTGTTGTAACCGTCGGCGTCAGAAGCGCTCGCTACGGCTGATTTTGCCGTAGTTGCTGCTGCTTGATTGACAATTTCCAAAGCCTCGATTTGCTTATTTGCTTGATCTCGGGTGGTAATCTGCGCGAAGGCCGTGGAGGCGAAGAGCGCAAGGGCGAATGCGGAGAGATATTGTTTTTTCATACGCCGTTTGTAGGTTTTTTTGCGTGCCCGGGTGGGGGCGTCCCGATCGCGAGGCGTGGGCGAGTCGGAACAGCGCGTGACCGTCGAGCAACTGCACGAAAGTCTGTGTTCGAATGAGGGGGACAGTTGTTAAGTCGGACGCAGCCGGAGCAACGCGGATTGAGATAGTTGTGTGTCCGCAGGGGACACGAGACGTTGATTGTACGGCAAATATAAGCGCCGTCGGCCGATTGTGCACGATTTCCCCCCAATTTTTCTCGCGTGTTAGACTTTATTGTGTGAATGCGCGGCATTTGTCATTTGTTCTGTGCAAAGCGCGTGGCGTTCGTCGCGCCTTGTCGCGGGCGGTGCGCAGGCGCTCGAAGCGAACGCGCGCAGGGCAGTGCCGCACGGGGCGAAAAGGCAACCCCGCCACGGCCCGAGGCGCCGAAATCGCAGTGCGCACCCACCGAAAACCCCGCCCGCTGCCTGCCGACGGAAAGCAACCGACAGCAGCAGCGGGCGGGGCACACGCGGCGACCCACCTCACGCGAACACCGCGCGCGGGGAAGCCGACACTGCGCTCATTGCACCCAGCGCCACACGGTGGCCACGATCACCGTGACCAACACGCCGAGCGAAAGCGGGAGCAACGCCGAGAGTGCCGTCCAGCGCCAGGAGCGCGTCTCCTTATATATAGAGTAGAGGGTCGTGGAACACGGGTGGTGCAGCAGACAAAAGAGCATGAGGTTCACCGCCGTGAGCAGATTCCAACCGCCCGCCAGCAGAATCTGCCGCGTCTGTTCGGCGCTGCCCTCCGTGAGTACGCCCGCACTCGCCGCGTCGACCTGCCCCAACGCCATGAGCGTGAGCATCAAGATGGTGGGTATCACGATTTCGTTGGCCGGAATGGCCAGCACATAGGCCAGCAGAATGATGCCGTTGAGGCCCATGTACCACGCCGGCGCGTCGAGCCAACCGATGAGGTGCGCCGCGATCGAAGCGCCGCCCACCTCGATGTTGCAGGTGAGCCAAATCAGCGCACCGGCGGGGGCGGCAAACGTCAACGCGCGCCACAACACGATGATGGTGCGGTCGATGAGCGAGGTGTAGAGCGTTTGCCAAAACTGCGGCGGACGATAGGGCGGCAATTCGAGGTGGAACGTCGACACTTGGCCCCGCAACACGGTGCGAGACAGCGCCCACGACGAGGCGAACATGAGCACAATGCCCAAAACCAGCACGCCGACCACGGCCACCGCCGCCACCGTCGGACCGTATTCGCGGGGAAACGCCGCCGCCACGAAGAGCGTGGCCAAAAGGATCTGCGTGGGCCAACGACCGTTGCAGAGTGAGAAATTATTGGTTAGGATGGCGATGAGCCGCTCCCGGTCGGAGTCGATGATGCGCGTGGCCACGACGCCCGCCGCGTTGCAACCGAAGCCCATGCTCATGGTCAGCGCCTGTTTGCCGTGGGCGCCCGAACGGCGGAAGAGTTCGTCGAGATTGAAAGCCACGCGCGGCAGGTAGCCGAAGTCTTCTAACAGCGTGAACAAGGGGAAGAACACCGCCATCGGGGGCAGCATCACCGCCACCACCCATGCCGTGGTCAGATACATCCCGTCGACGAGCAGACCGGTGAGCCATTCGGGCGAATGCATGGCTTCGAACGCCGAGCGCAGCGCAGGGTGGCCCCAACCCACCAGCAGCGAGTCGAGCCAGGCCGAGGGGTAGTTCGCGCCGATGATGGTGAACCAGAACACCAGCGAGAGCAACACGAGCATGATGGGGAAGCCCCAGAAGCGATGCGTGAGGATGCGGTCGAGCTTCACGTCGAGCGGCAAGAGCCCCTCGCCGCCGGGACGCCGAACGGCCGCGGCACAGATTTCGCCCGCGCGGGCATAGATCTGCTCCATCCAGCGGTCGTGGAAGTTGTGGCCGATGGCCAGGTGTATCTCGTCGGCCAGGGCGTTGAGCTCGGGGGTGGCGTAGGCGCGCCGCACGCCTTCGTCGCGTTCCAGCAGGCGCGTGGCGATCCACTCGGCGTTGGACAGTTCGGGGTGGGCTGTGCGCACCGCCGCGGTGAGGCGATTGACCTCGGCCGCCGTATCGGCCGGCAGATCGAAGCCGCGAGGGGGCCGACAAACGAAGGTGCCCGAGGCCACAGCGCGCACCGCTTCGAGCAGTTCACCGATGCCCCGACCCGAACGCGCCGAGGCGCCCACCACCGGGATGCCCAGACGCCGAGAGAGCGCCCGGAGATCGATGGAGATGTGGTTGCGCTCAGCCTCATCGATGAGGTTGACGCACAGCACCGCCCGATCGGTGATTTGCAGCACCTGCAAAACCATGTTTATGTTGCGCTCCAGGCGCGTGGCGTCGGCCACCATCACTGTCACATCGGGCTGACCGAAGAGAATGAAGTCGCGGGCGATCTCCTCGTCCTCCGAGGTGGAGGCCAACGAGTAGGTGCCCGGCAGGTCGACGATGCGATAGCTCTCGCCGCCGAAGTCGAAGAAGCCTTCGGCCTTGCCCACGGTCTTGCCCGGCCAGTTGCCGGTGTGCTGTTTGAGCCCCGTGAGGCGGTTGAAAACGGTGCTCTTGCCCGTGTTGGGGTTGCCGGCCAGGGCCACGACATAGCGCGTTTCGCCCCCCGTTTCGCCGTGGCGGCGCAGGGAGTGGAGCGAAGCGGTGGGACACGCGGCGCAGGCGGCGTGCGGAAGTGGAGCGGAGGAGGAAGAAGAGGGGGATTTCATAACGGAGTGACGATGATTTGGCGCGCTTGTTCGCGGCGCAACGCGATGGCAGTGCCGCGCACCACATAGGCCACGGGGTTGCCCAGCGGACTGCGCATGCCGACCGACACGCGCGAGCCGCGTACGAAACCGAGATCCATCAGTCGGCGGCGCAAGGCACCGCGGCACGAGGGCGAAAGTCCCGCCACCACGGCGGTTTGTCCCTCGGCGAGCCGACTCATGCGGAAGGCGTCGGTGGGCACTTCGGCGGCTTCGGCCGGCGTGAGGGGGCGGAGGTCGATGGCGGCGAGGTCGGCGGCGGGCAGCGCGAAGTGTTCGCCCTCATAGTCGAAGGCAAAGGTGCCCTCCGCGCCCGCAGCCACGCGCACCACGGCGTCTTTGGCCAAACCCGTGGCGGCAATGCGGGCAAAGCGCCGCGCGTCGTCGTCTTCGATGTGCACCACGCGCAGCAACGTCCCTGCTTCGGGCAGGCCCTCGGCCGCCGTGTCGCGCGCACCGGCGGGCAGGGCGGGCAGGGTGAGCCCGGCGGTGGGAATGGGGTCGCCGTGGGGGTCGAAAAGGGGGTTGCCCAGGAGCGAGGCCATGCGCTCGCGTTCGCGCGCATCGAGGCGGTGCTCCATGTGGTGGGCACGTTCGTGCCACTCGGCGGGCGCATAGCCCGAGTGTTCGGCCAGATACTGCTCATAGATGCGGTGGGCGCGCATCAGCGCCAGGGCGTCGCGACGACCCGTGGGGGTGAGGGCGACGCCTTCGGCCGTGATGTCGACACGCCCCTCGAGGGCGAGCCGACCCAACGTCTGGGCGGCCGTGTCGGACTCGAGGGCAAGCTGGGCAAACAGCCCGTCCCATGCCGAGCGCGGCAGGGTGCCGCCGGCTTCGAGCAGGGCTTTGAGGAAGTCTTCGGCGCGTTCGTTGCGACGGTCGTCTTGACGACGAACGAAGTAGCGGCGCAACCGGGCTAAGAGGGAGTTCATAGGCGGTGGACTGTGGGAGGGTGGGGCGACGGGGCGACTGCGAGGGGCGAAAGGCGGGGGAGCGAGCCGAAAGGCCCCTGTTATTGAGCGGAGCTTCCCCGTTTCGGCGCAAAAACGCGATGGTTTTCCCGCCTGCGCCGTGCGCGCCTGTGCAAATATACGCAATCTTGCCGAATAGTCGAGTGCGACGCATCGAAAAAAGCCGCGGCCTTGGTGAATGGGGGGGCGAGGCCGGCGTTGCGGAGGCGGGAGTGGCACCGAGGTAGCCGTGCGCTGACCCGCCGGCCGCCCTCCTCGCCGGCGCCCCTCACCACGTCACCACGCGATCCACCAGTGCGTGTTGTTCACCGCTCGACTGGCGGAGATAGATGCGCGTGGTCTCGATGCTCTCGTGCCCCAAGAGGTCGGCCAGCAGACTCAAATCGGTGTGAACGGCCAAGAAGTTTTTGGCAAAGCGGTGGCGGAAGGCGTGGGGGTGCACCAGGGCGGGATCGAGGTGCAGCCTTTGCGCCCAAACACGGAGCATGGCGCCGATGCCCCGCGGGGTGATGCAGCGACCGCGGTAGTTGACAAAGAGCGGCCCGACGATCTCTGCGCCGCGTTGCGCGATCCACGCCAGCGCCTCGTTGCGCAGCGTGAGGGGGATGTAGATGCGCCGCTGTTTGTTGCCTTTGGTGTAGAGATCGACGAAGCCGCGGCGCACATGCTCCACACGAAGTTGCACCAACTCGCTCACCCGCGCACCGGTGGCGGCGAGAAAGCGCACCACGAAGTGCCAACGCAGTTCGCCCAACTCTCGCAGTCGCCGCGAGAGATAAAGATAGTCGGCTTGGCTGATGACGTTCTCCACGAACGAACGCCGCCCGAGGCGCACGCCTTTGAGCCGCCATTGTGGCCGCCGCAGCGCGAGGAGCCAACGATTGATGGCCATCACCCGCTGATTCACGGTCTTGGGCGAATAGCGCTCCATGAGGGCGCTGCGATGTCGGAGCAGATTCTCCTTGTTGAGCGCCGGGAAGCGCGCCAAGAAGTCGCGCACCGCCTTGACATAGGCGCGCACGGTGTTGGGGGCGAGGTTGTCGTCGATGAGGCTTTGCTCAAATGCCGGCAGACTGGCATGGGGATCGATGTTCTTGCGCATAAGTGTTGAGAATTAATGAGATGTTCCGATCGGTAAGTTACGGCTTTTTGCCCAAATGCTTCGGTTCCCACGCAATTATCGGTAACCCGCCCTATCAAGTGACATCTGAGAACACAAGTGATGCTCCCGTTTACCATTTATTTATCGACCTTGCAAGCCTTTTGGCACAAAGAGTCTCGCTTCTGACTCCCGCTCGCTATTTATTTAACGCAGGCAAAACGCCAAAGGAATGGAACACCAAGATACTTAATGACGAACACTTTAAGGTGGTTGCTTATTGGGCAAATAGTACAGATGTGTTCCCAACAGCAATTATAAAAGGAGGAGTGGCTGTTATGTACAGAGACTCTAAGCAGGTTTTCGGCAAAATTGGTACGTTCACTGCTTATGCAGAACTTACAAGTATTGCCAACAAAGTTACCTCTCCGTTGGGTAGATTAAGTGACATTGTTTATCCGCAGAATAAGTTTGACTTGGAGGAGGTCTACAATCAGTGTCCAGACGCGCGTGAGATTATAGGGAGTAATGGTACTGAACGTCGACTTACCACTCCAATTTTCAAGCAACTTACTTTATTCTGTGTAAATCAAACGGAGCAGAATTCTTACAAGATTCTTGGTCTGATCGATAATAAACGTTGTTATCGTTGGATAGACAAACGATATATTGAGACGCATCCGAACTTGGAAAAATATAAGGTGATTGTTCCTAAAAGCAACGGGTCGGGAGCAATCGGAGAAGTACTGAGTACACCCCTCATCGGAGAACCTCTCATCGGAGTTACTCAATCATTTTTGACAATAGGGGCATTCGACACTCAGGCAGAGGCAGAATCTTGTCTTAAATACGTTAAGACAAAGTTTGTTCATACGATGCTGGGTATTCTCAAGGCTACTCAGGACAATCCCAAAGACACTTGGCGACTTGTCCCCTTGCAAGACTTCACTTCCGCGTCGGATATAGATTGGACGCAGGAGATTGAGCAGATTGACCGCCAACTCTACCGAAAATACGGACTTACGCCACAAGAAATAGCCTTCATCGAGGAAAAAGTAAAACCGATGCAATGAACAGCGGCACACCACTCGTTTGTGGTGCGCCGCTTTTTTATGATTGATTCTCTTCTAAAGTGCGAAGGATGAGGCGTTTCATCGAGTCGTCCACCTCGAAGAGGGCATAAAGTTGGGCATTCACGTCGCCGGCATAGTCGATAACGCCGTTGTCGTCCGAATAGTCGAGCAGATCCGGCACCATTTTGGCGAGCGAACTCAGACTTTCGTCCGTGAGCAAGAAGGTGTAGCGAATAAAATCGGTTTGGCAGTAAGCAAAGAAGTTACGTGCTTCGCGTTCGGTGGCGAAAGTCTTGAGCGCCACGCGCGATCGTCCGAAAGCACTGCGGTCGTCGAGCACTTCGAGTTGGTTACTTCGTTTCTGACCACCCGCGTTTGCGCTCGATACCACCACCTTCCAGCGGCGCAAATGTTCCTTTCCTGTGGTGACAACCTCTTCTTTGGCCACATACCAGCGTGCGCGGCCGGCTTTTCCTGCTTTGTCATTCGTGAGGAGTTTGATTTCATCGGCAGCAAGGGCTTCCCCCTTTCGATAGGGGCGCACTTTGTCGGGATGGTTCTCCACAAAATTACTTTCGATGGAAAAAAGGCTACGAGGAAGCACAGCGTCGTGTAGAAAGGCAAAGCGTTGTGCGGTGATGTGCTGTATATTCTCGCCGATGGTTACGGCCTCGGGGTCGAGCACAAGCATATTTTCGCCCGGTGCTTCGGCATGCGTGGCGGTCGTTACCCCGTTTTTGGTATAGAGGTAGTCGAATCCTGCTTTTTGCTTCTCTCTATCTTTGAAAACAACGGAAAGCCCGTCGGCGATACCCACTTCTCTGAACACTTCATTGGATTGGGGATAGAAATGCAAGCGCGCCAAATGCGGGTCGTTGATTTGTTTCAATCCAAACTCGATCAGCCCTTTCCCGGAACGGTGTATCCAACGCACAGCGGGGTAGATTAAAGAGGAGTAGCGCGGCTGTAATTGATCGGAGAGCATTTGGAAGTAATGAAAAACATTTACAACAGCTTTCTGCCCATTGGCCGTTTCCTTTTGCGCCACCACCACTTGATAGGGCGGGTTACCGATAATTGCGTCTCTCAAGGCCACCCTTTTTCCCTCAAACGCGACACCAATCCCCCTCGCATCCCCTCTTTTTACCTAAATCCATCCCAAGCCTATGCCTACCTACTCCAGTTCTATGCTGCCGCAAGTCATTTATGTCTTCTCCACAGACTACCCTTTGCACAAAGGGTGCCTGAAAATCGGCATGACCAAGCTGACCGAAGACTGCAAACAGCTGCCCACCCCCAACGATCCCCTGCTTATCGCAGCGGCACGCGAGCGAATTGATCAGTACACGAAAACGGCGGCCATAAAATATGAGTTGCTCTACACCGAGTGCTCCGCTTTTATCCACAAGGGTGTCCTGCAATCGTTCGACGACAAGCAGGTGCACAGTGTTTTGCTCCGTTCGGGTATTCGACGCCCCGAATTTTCGGACGAGGGCCTCGGCAAAGAATGGTTCGAGACGGATTTGGCCACCGTGAAAAATGCCATTTCCGCCGCCAAGGAGGGGCGTAGCAGTCTCTTTCCCGAGGAGAAGATGCAAAACGAGCCCGCCCCCATCGTCTTTCGCCCCGAACAGCGCGAAGCCATCGACAAGGCGGTGAAGCATTTCACCAAGAACAAAGGCAAGGGGCAGCGCAAAATGCTTTGGAACTGCAAGATGCGTTTCGGCAAAACCCTCTCGGCGCTGCAGGTGGTGCGCGAGATGGGCGCCCGACGCACCCTCATTGTCACGCATCGCCCCGTGGTCAATGCCGGATGGTATGAGGACTTTGAAAAAATATTCTATGATCTGCGTGCCGCTGAGCCCGTTGCCGACGGCAGTAAGGGCACGGGCACAGCGAAAAAGGGCGCACTGCAGGGAAAATACAACTACGGTTCGGCGCAAAAGGGGGAGCGCCTCGACCAACTGCTGCTGCAAGCCGACGAAGGTGCGCACATTGTGTGTTTTGCCTCCCTGCAAGACCTGCGCGGATCGGAAGACGTGGGCGGAAAGCACGAAAAAAACGACAACATCTTCGCCACCGACTGGGATTTGCTCATTGTCGACGAAGCACACGAGGGCACGCAGACCGAATTGGGGCAGGCGGTGATCGACCAACTTCGGCACGCCAACACCAAAGTGCTGCAACTTTCGGGCACGCCCTTCAACCTCTTCGACCAATATGACGAAGACGAGATCTTCACCTGGGACTATATCATGGAGCAGCGCGCCAAAATGTCGTGGGACGAGTACCATGTCGGCGACTCCAACCCCTATGCGTCGCTGCCCGCCATGCATATTTACACCTACGACCTGGGCCGACTGATGAATCGCTTCGCCGATGAGGACAAAGTCTTCAATTTTCGCGAGTTTTTCCGCACCGACGAGCAGGGCGCCTTCGTGCACGACAACTTTGTGGGGGACTTTCTCGATCTGCTCTGCTGCGACGACGAAGATTCGCTCTATCCTTATGCCAAAGCCGACTTCCGCCGCATTTTTCGTCACACGCTTTGGGTGCTTCCCGGCGTCAAAGCGGCCAGAGCCCTGAGCAAGAAACTGCAAGCCCACCCCGTTTTCGGCGCCTTCACCGTGGTGAACGTGGCGGGCGAGGGCGATGCCGACGAAGAAAGTCGAGACGCGCTCGAAAAGGTGAACAAAGCCATCGGCAAAGACCCGAGCGCCACTTACACCATCACCCTTTCTTGCGGTCGGCTCACCACCGGCGTGAGCATACGTCCCTGGACGGGCGTGTTTCTCCTGGCCGGCTCGTCGTCGACCTCGGCCGCCGGCTACATGCAAACCATCTTTCGCGTGCAAACGCCCTTCGAATACCAAGGTCGCGTGAAGGAAAATTGCTACGCCTTCGACTTTGCCCCCGATCGTGCCCTGCGCATGCTGGCCGAAGCCTCGAAAGTGTCGTACAAAGCCGGCAAGCAAACCGCCGAAGACCGCCACACCCTCGCCGAATTCCTCAGCTTCTGCCCCGTCATCGCCCTCGAAGGCAGCCAAATGAAGGCCTTCAACGTCGACAACCTCCTCACCCAACTCAAACGCGTGCAGATTGAGCGCGTGGTCAACGCTGGTTTCGAAGACGGCGCACTATATAATGATGAGTTGCTCCGCTTGGAAGACGCCGATGTCGCCGACTTCAACGGCCTGCGCGCCAAGATCGGCACCACCAAGGGCCTCAAACCGGTCGATAAAGTCAAAGTCAGCGACAACGGTCTCGACGGTAACAACGCCAAACAGCCCGCCGCGCCCGACAAGAAACCCTCCAAGGAGTCCGATCCCGAGGCCGAAGCCCAAAAGGCACTGGAAAACGAACGGAAAAAGCAGCGAAAAAACGCCATTGCCATCTTGCGCGGCATCTCCATCCGCATGCCGCTGCTCATCTATGGCGCCGATCTGCACGACGAAGCCGTCGAACTCACGATAGACAACTTCGTTCATCTGATTGACGACACTTCTTGGACGGAATTCATGCCCGCCGGCGTGACGAAAGCCGATTTCGCGCGCTTCAAACGCTATTACGATCCTGAAGTCTTCAGTGCGGCCGGGCGCCGCATCCGCCAATTGGCCCGCAGCGCCGACAAGTTCACCATCGAGGAGCGCATTTCGCGTCTCACCGCCCTCTTTTCCACCTTTCGCAACCCCGATAAGGAAACGGTGCTCACCCCTTGGCGCGTGGTCAACCTACATCTCTCCGATTCGTTGGGCGGTTATTGTTTCATGGACGAGCGTTTCGAGCACCCCCTCGAAACTCCGCGCCACATCGTGCGCAGCGGCGTGACCGATCGCGTGTTTTCGCCCCGAAGCACCGTGTTGGAAATCAATTCCAAGAGTGGTCTCTATCCGCTCTATGCCGCTTATAGCATCTACCGCGCGCGGTTGGAAGAAGAGGGTTGCAAGCACAACGCCATCGCCCCCGATCGCGCCAAAGCCCTTTGGGAACAAACGCTCAAAGAAAACATTTTCGTGGTATGTAAGACGCCGATGGCCGTCGCCATCACCAAGCGCACGCTTTGCGGCTTCCGCACGGCGGAAGTGCACGCGAAATACTACCCCGATCTCATTCAATGCCTCACCCATTCCTCGCAAACCGTCATCGCTAACCTGCGCGACGCCAAAGGATTTTGGGGACTAAACGATAGAAAAGAAATGAAGATAGACGCAATTCTCAGAAGTGGAGGAAGATAATCCGCAGAGAGGGGGAAAAACGGGGCAGGGGCGTCGAAAAACGGGAGGGCGATCAGGAGAGAGTGGGGCGAAGGAGGTCGACGAAGCGGATTTTGCGATGGTTCTTGTGCGTGATCGGATCGCGCTTGCCCCAATCGCGCAGCAGGCAGTAGATGCCGTTGTGCAAATGGGGGTTGCCGCTCGCACAACCCGGGCAGGGAGCAGTGGTGGCCGTGGGATCGGGGGAGAAAAGGTCGAGTTCGCTGTGCGTGGTGGCGTGGCACGAACCCGGAACCACGCCCTTCAGTCCGTCCATTTGCCATAAATTCCAGGCAATGACGTAGGCCACGGAAAGGAGTGTCTGGGCATGGAGCGCCACATCGGGGAAAAACTGATGCTGGTGCTCGATGAACGTCTCGAGCAGCGACTCCCGCGCCAGCAAAAGGCTGTCGCCTTGCCACTCGTAGCCCAATGTGTGCCGATAGGCCTCCAATGCCCAGGTGCGCCACGCCTTATATTCCGTGGCTTGTTGGGCCGGACTGCGGTCGGTGGGGGAGGAGAGGGTGTTTTCGGCCACGACGCGGAGCTTGCGATCGAGCAAACCGATGCGTTGCCCGAGGGGGATGAATTCGCCCGTCACCGAATCGTAGCGACTCACCAGGTAAGGGCCCTCGCCGCAGGTGATTTCCAGGCGGGTGGCGCGAACGTAGTCTTGCCACGTCTTGCCTTTCGGGAAAATGATGCGCTCGCTCGTCGTTTCCCAACTGTGGGTGCGCTCGTCGCTGCGGTTGAACACGTCGGGACGTCCGAACCACGCTTCGTCGACAAGGTTGTTTTGCGCATTGCAAACCCAAGCCGGGGTGAAGACTTCGGCCATTTGCTTGGTGCGGTCGAGCTGTTGTTCGCGCGACTTGAGCACCCGCGGCTGAATCACGCGCCCGTGTTCGCCCGTGATGCGCTCGGGCGTGATCGAATCGTGCCATTGATAGCCGACACCCAGGTGGGCATAGTGGTCGGTGGCCCAGAAAATGGGACGATGCGTCGTGTGGTCGAGCAGTAAGGCCTCGAGCACTTGAGGATAGCGGCGCAAGAGTTCGTTTTCGGATATGTCGATGTCGTCGAAGCCCATGGGATCTTGAATTATAATATAGTGATGTCTTCCGACAAAGGTAGGCATATACCATCCGCCGACCAAGCAGAACGGCCTAAAAAATGCCCGCTTTCCAACGGTTTTTATCTTTTCATTGTGAATTTCCCCCGCCCGAATGCGAAAACCTCCCCGCTTTTGCGCTTTTCGCCCCGAGAAGACTTGGGAAAATATCGAATAAGTTTTAATTTTGCAGCTGGAAATAATTATACAGTCAGTCAAATTCAATTCAATCCATGGAATGGTTCATTAAACTCATGCAGAATCCCGAGAGCTTAGCTCACTTGGTTATTCTGTATGCCCTGGTCATTAGTCTCGGCGTACGCCTGGGACGTTGGCGCATCGGCGGCAAAAACGGTATCGCCTTCGGCGTGACGTGGGTACTCTTCGTCGGTATTCTCGTCGGACACATCTGCACACATTATCTTTATGCAGACCCTGTCGCCGCCGTTGCCGGACAAAAGCACGTGATCGACATGGTCAAGGAGCTCGGCCTCATTCTTTTCGTCTACTGCATCGGACTGCAGGTGGGCCCCAGCTTCTTCCAAACCTTCAAATCGGGCGGCCTGGGCATGAACATGCTCACCCTCAGCCTCGTGCTCCTCAATGTGGCCGTGATGATCGGCCTCTACTTCCTCGCCACCGCCCTCGGCATCTTCGACGACCCCCACTCGCCCAGCAATCTACCCATGATGGTGGGCGTGCTCTACGGAGCGGTGACCAACACCCCCGGTCTCGGAGCGGCCAACAACGTCCTGCCCGACCTGATGACGGGCGTGAAAGATGTGCCTGTCATCGCCAACGGCTATGCCTGCGCCTATCCCCTCGGCGTGGTGGGCATCATTCTGGCCACCATCGCCGTGCGCTTCCTCACCCGCACCTCGCTCGAGCAAGAACGCAAAGCGCTGGAAACGGCCGAGGAGAGCGATCCCACCTCGGCACCCAAACACCTGGTGATTCGCGTCACCAAAACCGCAGCCGAAGGCCGCACCCTCGAAGCGCTCCACCAGTTCCTCAACGTCCAGTTCGTCATTTCGCGCTGCATCCTCCCCGACGGCACGCTCCTCATTCCGGGACGCGAAACCGTGCTCGAGCAAAACATGCAGATCCACCTCGTTTGCGCCGAAAAGGACGCCGAACGCATCAGCGAACTCCTCGGTGAGCTCATCGAAGTGGGACACGAGGAGAAAATCGAGAGCGAACAGTACGTCAGCCGCCGCCTTGTCGTGACGCGACCCGAAATCAACGGCAAAAGCTTCGCGCAGCTCCACGTCTCCACGCTCTACAACGTCAACGTCACCCGTGTCACCCGCCACGGCATGGACCTCTTCGCCGCACGCGACCTCCGTTTGCAGGTCGGCGACCGCATTTTGGTCACCGGCACGGAGAAAAACATTGAGCGCTTCAAAGATGTGGTCGGCGCACAGGTCAAACACCTCGACCACCCCAACGTGGGCGCCATCTTCTTCGGCATCCTCATCGGTATCATCGTGGGGCAGATCCCCATCCCCATTCCCGGCATCACCGTGCCCGTCAAACTCGGCCTGGCAGGCGGACCGCTCGTCGTCGCCATCCTCATCGGCGCCGTGGGCTACCGCTATAAGATCAACACCTACGTTTCCACCTCGGCCAACCTCCTCCTGCGCGAAGTCGGACTCGTGCTCTTCCTCAGCAGTGTGGGCATCCAGGCCGGCGCCTCGTTCTGGAACACCATCACCCAGGGCGACGGCGTGCACTACGTCTGGATGGGCTTCCTCATCACCACCGTGCCCATTCTGCTGGTCGGCGTCTTTGCGCGGCTGAAGATGAAGCTCAACTACTTCACCCTCATGGGACTCATTGCCGGCTCCAACACCGACCCTCCCGCCCTCGCATTTGCCAATGCCACCGCGGGCAACAACGCCCCGGCTGTGGGCTATTCCACGGTCTATCCCCTGGCCATGTTCATGCGCATCCTCTTGGCGCAACTCGTCCTCTCCGTCTTCTTGGGCTGAGGCGAGCTCGGTGCTTTCGTTTTGCCGCCGCAGTCGAACTTTTCGTTCGGCTGCGGCGGTCTGCGTTGTTGGCGTTTTGCTGCGAGTCGTGCCTGCTTCGGTGGGCACGACTCGTTGGTTTCGGAGGATTGAGGACGAGATCATTTCGTTGTCGTGCGGAGGTAGCTGCGAAAATGGGGAACAAATCTCCGAAAACACGAAGCTTTCTGGAAAGAACGGAGAGGAAATGCCGAAAAGCTGCGGAGTGGGCGCTCGCCGCAGCCGCCGCGGGCGGTGGAAACGGGACAAACGCGCGGAGATCGGCGCGGCGAAAGCCGCGGCAAAGTGCCTTAAAGTCTGCCCGGTCGGAGGAATGGGGTGAGAAATGAGGTGTGTGTGAATAAATGCGATGAAATGCTGCAACGGTTTGCGAAGAAATGCGTTTTTCTGACTGTAACTTGCGATTTTGATATGCTTTTTGTTGTTCTCTTCTGGAATAAAGGGGAGAGAAAGGAAGAAATTTGAGCAGAATGGATGGATATACGTTCATTTGATAATAGGTGATGCGAGAAGAGCGCATATTTTTAGCATCTTGCAGACGGCAAGCTGCGTTTTTGTTTACTGAGGTGTAAAAAAACGGGTGATAGGTTCGTTGAATTGTGATATAGTTATTATATTTGCACCGAGTAAGCACCGGATTTGAATGAATTGTGCAATGACTATGCCTTGTAGTCGCCAAAAGTTTGTTTATAATTCCGTTTTTATTGCTTGTCTTCGACCGCGCTTCCCCGTCCTCGTTCGGGCACCGCGATCTGTTGCCTCCGCCCTCCGAGCCGGCAGTGCACGGACTTCGGCAGTTGAACTGCTCGCTCGCCGTTGACGGTCACACCCGCTGCGTGTTGTCGAGAAACGCGGGTGCGGCAGCACACCTCTCCCGATCTATAATAAAAACAACGCTTCACGATATGAAAATCACTCACTTAATCCTCGGATTGCTGATCGGTGTCGGTTCGCTGATCGGCATTGGCTGTTTGACGGGCTGCGGTGGCGGTACGCCGACGCCGGAAAGCGCCGACAAGCTCGCTGAATTCCACGAATTCTATTTCGAAAAGCAGAACGAAAAGCTCAGTCCCAACGCCCTGGCCCTCTATGTCGATTATTCGAACTGCATTGCCGAAGGGCAGCATTCGCGCTTTTTCCAAGCTTTCGAGCCTTCGCTCACGGCCAGTGCCAAGCAGTATTTTGCCGTCAAGGGCAAGAACATCGAGCCGCATGCCGCCGATTCGACCTACGCGCTGCTGCGCACCATTGACAACGTGCCCTTTGCCGACCTCAAAACGGCGGCCGAGCGCATCGCCAACGGCAACACAGAGGGCGTTCTCCTCACCGACGGCGAATATTACGAGCCCACGGTGACGAAAGGCAACGACAACAACCCCTATTTGGCCGAAGCGTTCAAGACTTGGCTCAAGAAGGGGCACGATATCTTCATCTTCGTCGAGCCCTACGAGGAACTTGTCGGCGCTCGCTCGGTGCAAAAGAAGCGTTTCTACTTCCTTTTCACCGATCAGCGCCTGCCCGACAATATCTACAACCGCGTGAAGCAGTCGGTGCGTCTCGAGGACTTCCCCGGCACCTCGGAGTTCCACTTCTCGGTGCACGCTCCCTTCCTCTATTCTCCCGACGGCAAGGGGATGCAGCCCGATGAATTGCTGAGTGCCAAGGTGGTTAAGACTGCGGGCAACTATGAAGTGCAAGACTGGGAAGCCGGTTGGGAAGATGACATTGAGCCGATACTCGTCAACGGCGAAGATGAGGAGGGCAAAAAGCTCGAAAACGGGAAGCCCTTCGAGACCGGACTCCGTGTAGATCGCAATAGTCTGGGCGGCTATCGCATTGATCGTCTCACGGCCAAGGTTTCTAATGTCAATCAACCCTATACCGATTTCTGTACCGCGAAGGAGGAAAAGGTACAGCCCGAGAAAGAGATCGAACCGGGCGATTGTGAGGGTTTTGTCAAGGTCGATGACAAGAAGTTTTCCGCCAATGGCATCGTGGAGCTCACCTTTGCCGGAGATTTATACAACCCCGATGAGGCTCTCGACGGCGATCCGTTCAACTACACCAAGATCGATCTCTTTGCCACCGATATTAGCCCGATGACTGAGGTCTATCTGCCGCTTTTCACCTTCGAGAGTCTCACCCATCCCGGAGAGCAAAACGTTTCGGTGGGAGCCAGCATCGAACAGTGTCTGATCAATCCCGAAATCAAGGAACGGATTCTCAAGACGCCCATCTATACGCTCTACATCAAGTCAAATAAACGATAATCTTATTCTTATTACATTATGATCAACGTTACTACGTCGAAGCAGCTCCATGCGCTGCAAACCGAAACCTGGGTTTGGGCAGCTGTTGTCCTCCTTGTTGCCCTTTTTGTCGCTTGGGGCATCTCGACGCTTATCTCTTGGGAGGGCGGAAAAGACCGTTCTTACATCAAACGCCGCTGGGCATGTGGCATTGTTTGGGCTGTGGCTTGGATCGGTTTCTTCCTTTATAATGACCTCTATGTTATGGACCATATCCAGAAGACGGCATATAAAACGCAATTTAGCCATACCATATGGATGACTTTAGGGGTGCTTGCCGTGGGTTACGTCGTGTTGCTTGTCCTCCTCGCTCTGGTGACTCCCAATTCTAAGCTCGGCTCCATCCTCCACCTCAAGAAATAAAATGCTATGAATCAGTTTTTCGTTCTCGGCATCGGTGGAACGGGTATGCGTTGCATCGAATCGCTCCTACACCTCTGTGCTATGGGCATGTTCGACGACACCGAACTCCACCTCCTCGCCCTCGATACCGATAAAAACAACGGTAACTTCGCCCGCCTCAAGGAGGTGAAAGAGGCCTACTGCCGCGCCAAAGGCAGTGATGCTGCCGCGCGCACGCCGCTTAAAGACACCTTCTTCTCGGCCAACGTGAAGTATTATGAGTTCAGCCCCAACTACGATGCGAAAAGCACCTTCCAAGAGGTGTTTGACTACGGCGGAACGCAATACAACCACCGCGAAGAGGCCGATCTGGCCGACCTGGTGCTCACCAAACAAGTGGAGGAATTCAACCTCCGCCACGGCTATCGCGCACAAACTCACCTCGGCTCGATGATGATGTACCACGCCATCCTCGAAGCTGCCGAGAGTCCGATGGACAACGAGCTGAAGAGTTTCCTCGCGCAGCTCACCAAAGCGGCGCAAAACGGCACACCCAAGGTGTTTATCCTCGGGTCGGTCTTCGGCGGTACGGGCGCTTCGTCCATTCCCATCATTCCGCAGGCCATTTCGCGCGCCGCTGAGCGCATGAACGGCGGGGCGGTCAACGTTTTGCGCAATGCGTATTTCGGTTCCACCCTGCTCACGGCCTATTTCAATTTCAAAACTCCCACCGGCGACGAACTCAACGCCCAAAAGGTCATTGCCACCAGCGACAAATTCGCCCTCAATTCGCAAGTGGCCATGATGTTCTACGACGACGACGCCACCGTGCGCAGCACTTACCAGCGCTTCTACATGCTGGGCACCGACTCTATCGATTGGGAACCCATGGCTAAGCGTGGAGAAGAGGTCAGTAAGACCATCACCGGAGGTGCCGAACAGAAAAACGACTCCCACTACATCGAACTCCTCGCGGCTTGTGCTGCACTCGACTTCTACAACACGAAACCCGAGCAACTGGAAGAGAACAAAAAGCACGCCGCCACCGATTACCTCTATCGTGCCGTCGGCGAAAGCGGACGTTTCGAATTCGAAGACTTCGTCGGGCAGCAGCGGGCGGGAGATTTTGCACGGAAATTCGGCACGCTCCTCGCTTTTGCCCTCTTCTGCAATGGCGAAGACGACTTTGTGGAGAGCGTGCGTTGCGGAGGGCAGAAGGAAATCACCGAATTCACGGGCATGGAAGTCTCGCAGGTGGAGTACCTCAAAAAGTACTTTGCTTTGCTCTTCTTCGAACGTAGCGAAGGACAACTCGCCGAGGGATGGGTGCGACAACTGCACCGTTCGGCCGGCAGTGGCGACAAATTCCTCTTCAACGCGAGCCTTTTTGGTTTCAATACGTTCAAGGATTTGATGAAAGTGAACTGGAACAAAGAACTTTACCGCACCGACGGAGTCGGAAAGGACAACAATTATAAGAAAAGCGGCATTTTCGGCGGTTCGAAGTTCGATCCCTTCAAGAAAATGTTCATTGCCGAGCGCGAAAGCTCCCAAGGATGGAAGGCCATCACCAACAGCGGTGAGAAACTCTACAAACTCGTCTACGATACCCTCGGTAAACTTTATCAGTTCACCTAATCTCCCACGAAACTATGTCTACAAAAGCATTGCTCATCAAGAGTTACACCAATTTGTCGACCGGTACGGCGGGCGAATGGAACGAACTCAACATGGCGCCCTCCTACATTCAGGGCATCAAAACCGGTAAAATCCTCGATGAAATGAGCAGCGACAAGCTCGCCGCCCTCATTTCCGGTGTGCCCACCCCCTGGGCGCGCGCACGCCTCTTCAAGTTTGCCCTCCAAACCCTCAATGCCCCCGATCCCAACATCGACTCTTCGGGATTGCAGCAGTACTATGAAATGCTACACGGGGAGTGGCGCGGCCTGCTCGCCGTCATGGCGCTCTATCCCGACCGCGTGAGCTTCTCGAGCCCCGTCTCGCTCAATGGAAACGGGCGGCTCTATGACATCGCATCGGCCTTCGGACGCATGCTCTTCGACGATAAAGATCTCTGGAGCAACCAACTTCAGCTCGCCAAAGACCCCGATACGCAGCCTTTCATCCAACTCATTTACTACCGCGGCCATCTGGTCGGCGGCACCTCGCCCATGACCGGCGTGTTCACCGGCGTGGACTATAGCGCAATCGGGGCCGATGCAGGAGAAGTGCAATGGTTCCGCAATGGCCGTTTCGAAGATCCGACGCCTTTCCTCAACCCCGAACAGCTACAAAAGCTCTATCTCTTCGTCAAAAACCTCAACGGCAATCTCGAAGCCTTCGAGGACAATATCAATGCCCAGCGCGGAGGAAAAAGACGTGCGGAACTGAACGGATTCAAAGGTATGAGTCGAAAATGGGAAGGAGAATTGCGCCAAAAAGGCGGGCAGTTGCGTGAAATTGGTCCCGTGGCGCAGTACGCCAACCTGGAATATCCTTTCTCGGCTCTCTTCAAAAGCAGCGTTCCTGTCTATCTGAAGCCCGATTTCACCTTCACCTACAACAATGACGGGGACTATAAACTCGTGGGCGACGTGCAAAAACTGCTCAGCGACGACAAATTTGTCGTTGGTTGGGAAGAAGCGCCCAATGCCCGACCCAAACTCTCGGAAAGCGCCGTCTTCTACCTCAAAATCGACAACCTTGTCACCGAAGGCGCCGACTATTTCTCGCTTCCCCTCTCCGAAATTGGGTTAGACATCTTCAAAAATTCGCTTTCCGGCCTCCTCGGCTACGGAGACAACTGCAAAACGCGCCTCTCCGCCCGGCTTAACGACGCCGGATCCCTCGCTGTTTCCCTCGTCGTCGAGATTGACGGAGAACAAGTCGAACTCAACACCCGCGAATACGAGGTCAAGTGGATGACCGAACTCAAGAAGGTCATCATGTGGCCCAATTTCGTTTCGGAAAACTGGAAGAACTACTATCTCTACACCGAGTGCACCTCCGACGCCGCGCAACAATTCCAAGCCATTTTCAAGCAGAAGGGTGAATTTGTGCGCAACATCGACGGAAAGTTCTTCACTTCCGACTACAACCCCGCTCCCGACGAACCCAACGCGCCGCAAGTGCGACAACTCATCACCTATCCCCCCGGACAAGGCGAGGAATTGCACAAATACAACATCTATTCCATGGCCTTGGCCCCCGCCGGTCTCTCCGTCATGGTCAAGGATGCCGGAAAAGACGCACACGCCGGTTACTTAATGCTCCGCCCCCAAGTGGTGAAAGACCTCACCAGTCTTGACACCCAGGGAGAGGCTGTTGTGGGCATCGACTTCGGCAGCAACAACATGTGTGTTTACTACAGCGTTGACGAGAGTCAAGCGCAACCTGTGGAGTTCCAAAATTTCCGCACCATGCTTGTCGGGCAAGAAACCCGCGATCTGCGCGCTGTGGCCGAGAACCACGAGTTGCTCTTCTTCAGCAATTATCCCACCAGCAACGGGCAAATTAAATCCTGGCTCCACGAACACGACAGTCGCTACAATCTCAAATACCAAAGCGAGGAGGTAGCCGGTGGTGTACCCGTGAGTCGTCCCAATGTCTTGGTCAAGGAGATGGACGAACGCACCATCACCACCCAAGCCGGCACGCTGCATTACAACATGAAGTGGCTCAACGACGACAAAGGGTTGCAGAAAAAGCGCGCCTTCCTCAAGAGTCTCTGGCTCCAAGCCTGCGCTTATCTCTACACCAAGCGCCTCAAACCCAAGGAAATCGTTTGGAGCTATCCCGGCGCCATGATGGAAGCCGATCGCAATGAGCTCGAAAATATCTACGAAGAGCTCTGCAAAATCACGCCCATCGTGGGCTGTCGACCCACGCTTCCCCGCACTTACACCACCGAGGCCGAGGCCGTGTGCAGTTTCGCCCTCACGCGCGAAATCGGCCTGAGCAACGACAATCTTTTCCTCGGCATCGACGTCGGCGGCAGCACGAGCGACATCCTCCTCCTGGCCAAAGATCCGCGAAACGCCAACAAAGCCACCCTCTTCCGCGAAAGTTCCGTTCGTCTCGCCGCAGGCGTCTTCTTCAACGCCATCATCAACTCCGAAAAGTTCCGCGAGGCACTCAACTACTATTGCCAGAAAGAGGACAAAAACAAAGTCTTTGTCAACAATGTCGAGGAGATCGTGAGAGACGCCCCCCGAAAGGCGCCCTATTGCCTCAACAGCGTCTTCGATCAGCTCAAAGACACGGAAGACTACGAGCGCTTTTACAGCACCATCAGCGAGAAGGCCAAGTTTGTCTTCACCATTCCCGCCTATGTCACCGGGCTGCTCCTCTTCTATTCGGGCATCCTCATCGGCGACACCATCAAGAAGCAGCAACTCGACCATATCAAGCGTGTCGATGTGCTCACCTTCGGTAAGGGCGGCCGACTCTTCCACTGGCTCCGCGAACCCGCCGGCACCAACGCCACAGAAAGGTATTACGCCGACTGTCTCAATGCCGGACTCCACCTCATGATCGACCGAGAAGTCGAAGTTCGCTACCGAACCGACATCGAAGTCGACAACAAGTCGGAGGTAGCCAAGGGATTGGTGCAGCCCAAAGAGGTGGTCAAAGCCGAATCCCTCAACCAAAAAGACCTCTGCGGCGAAACCGGCGTGCAATATTTGCAGGACAATGAGGCGTCTGTCACGCTGCAAGCCGACGACGAACTCTCCGGCGAATACTTTGCCGACAACATGAACCGCCTGTCGTTCAGCGGCACCAAGAATTTCGAAGTCTTCATGAACATCTTCTGCGATTTCGTGAGTCACAAAACGAAACTCTACGCCAAAGCCGAAGACCTGCGCGAAGATCTGGTCGACCTCTCCGACCGCATCGCCAGCTTTGTCACCGAGGACGACGAATACAAGAAGGCCCTCCGCCACCAGAGTGGAGAATTCCCCTACCACCAGCCGCTCATCATTGCAGAGGGCGCCTGCTTCTTGAAGACCGTCATCAAGAAGATCTTCGTCTGATAGCACACGTGCCGGCCGCTCTGCGAAGTCGCTCTGCGTCGCCGCGTCCGTTGTGCACGACGGCGGCGGAGCTGAGGCTTCCACCGGCCCCTGCTCCATCTGCCCACGCGGCACTGTGCGCCCACTTCCTCGGGAGTGAGGCGCGCAGCCGCCCGCAGGGGTGGGCATCGCTTGCCGATTCCATCGGACGCCGCCCTCATCGGCCGACAGACTGTCCTCATTTTCACCGCCTATTCGCCTCCGCTGTAGCCCTTCACCCACACGGCGATGCAAAAACTGCGGAGTCGCAACCAAAACACGGGCGAAAATCGAAGAAACGCTTCTGTTTTTCGTCAAAATGCCCCAACTTGCCGACCGCAGTGCCAATGAACCAATGCGCACCGATGAGCAAACGGACAGGAGACACTGCTTTCTCCCTTGCACACATGAATTATCTTTTTCTCTATGTCGATACTCACTACATTGTTGCCGCCGTGCGCGACAACAATGACGTGGTGAAACCGATTCGTCCCAAAACGGAAGACGAATACTTCGAACTCTTCTTCCGCGAAGACACGGAATATAACCGTGTGCTCTACGGAAATGCTTACAAAAACGCCTATTTCGAAGGCGAACCCCATTGTTTCGGTCAGGTGTTCCGACTCATGGCCGAAAACACCAAAACCTTCTCGCTCTACGACCGCGAGCAACCCATCAGCCACCTCTTCAAAGAAGCCGGCATCCTCGATGAATGGAGCGAAGCCGCGGGCTATGACAGTTCACCCTGCGCCGGCCGCCAAGTGCCCACCTACATCTCCTTCGCCGCCGACGTAGATTACGCCTCGCGCAACATCTTTGTCGAAAATGTGCTCAAAAACCAAGGCTTCGATGTGTGCGAACGTTCCGTGCCCGTCGAACATCTCGCGCTCGAACACGCCCGACGCAGCAACCACTTGTGCGAAGACGGGTGTTACCTCGTGCTCAATGCCTACAACGAGCATCTGCATTTCAGCATCTACCGCCGCGAAGGCGAAACCTTCGTGCGGTTGGCCGAAAATACCCTCCCCGGCATGGGCACCGACCCCAGAGTGCGCGCACTTGTGGAGACCATTGTGGCGAAAATCAACAATGTGCAGCATTTTCTTTCCACCCCTGAGGAGAAAGAACGAGAGTATAGCAACCTCGAACAGCATGCCGAAGGGTGGTTGCGCCAACTCGATGCCACCCGAGGCGGACGCCCCGTACACTTGCTGGGCGTGCGCTTTTCCGTGGCCCCCAACACCTTCGATGTGAACGTAATCGCCGAAGAAATCAACGACCGCACCGAAAAAATCGTCCGGGCCGTCATCAACGAGATCAAAAATTTCGTGGCCAAAGTCCTAAAACCCGACGAATTTCTCCGCGGTATCCTTTTCCTCGGCGATGGATTTGTGAACGAAAAGTTCAGCGAAGCCGTCACGGCCAGCTACCGTTTTCAAAAAGAAGACCTCGTTTATTTCCGCCGCTGCGACCTTCCCAAAATTGTCTCCGTCTATCGCGAGATTAACCTCGACCAGTTCAGCACCGAAGCCCAAATGCACCGCAAACTCGGCGAGCAGGAACTCATCGCCCTGCGCAATGCACAGGCCGAGGCCGAGCGCGAACGCGAAGCCGCCCGCCTTGCCGACGAAAAGGCGCAGGTAGATGCCGCCGCACGCAAGGACAAGGAAGAGTTCTTCACGGCCATGGCCAAAATTGAAGAGTGCGAACGGAAAAAGGAGTGGCACAGCATGTTCGACTGGGCCCAAAATGCACTCCAACTTCGCCCCGAAGACAAGGAGGCCAAAGCGAAACTCGAAACCGCCAACCGCAACATCGCCGCAGACAAGGTGCGCGCCGAGCAATATGCAAGCAGCATCCAACAGGCGCAGGACGCTTTCGAGCACCGCGACTGGCAAGAGGCGCTCACACACGCCAAAACAGCCCTCAATGTGCGCCCCGATTCCAAAACCGCCAAGAAGATTCACGACGAGTCGACCAAGCAAATCGATCAGGCCACTCGCATCAGCGGATTTTTCGCCCGAGCTGACGTCTTAGAACAGCAGGGTAATTACCACGAAGCCCTCGAGGAATTCGAGAAAGTGCGCTTCCTCGACCCGAACCACCCTGATTTGCAGCCGCGCATGAGCGCCTGCCGATTGAAAATCAGCGAGCGCGAGAGTAAAATCCTCGCCATGAAGGAGGAATATACCCGCGCCGCCGACCGCCATGACCACGAAAAGGCCGCCGAATGTGCGCGCCGGCTCGCCGCTTTCCTCGACCCTGAACAGCAAAGTGAGTGGATAGCCCGCGAAGAGCAGCACAAACGGGCTGCCGAAGCCGAGCAAAAGCAAAAAGAGTTCATCGACGACTGCACAAAACGCTACAACAAAGCCTGGTTCGACGGCGATTGGGCCACCTTTGTCCGCTACGCCGAAGAGGTGCTCCGCTGCCGCAAAGACGAAGAACTCGCCGAACGGGTGGAACGCGCCAAAAAGCGAGTGCGCGCTGAGCAAGATCGCCAGCAATTTGAGGAAGCGCTGAAAAGAGTCAAGGTGCTTATTGCCGACCGCAACTATGAAGAAGCCAGAAGGCTCCTCAATGCGCTCAAAGCCGACGCCACTGCACCCCATCAACAGGAGAGCGTGTTGAGACTCTTCCAACGAATTTTCGAAGAAGAGGATCAAAACAACGTCTCCCCCGCCGGGCCGACTCAACAACAGGGGAGCGTGACGAGACTCGTCCAACGAATTTTCGAAGAAGCGGATCAAAACAACGGCTTCTTCGCCGGGCCGACGCAACAACCTGCGGACCGACCGCAACAGGGCAAGGATCAATCACAACAACCGGCGGATCAACCGTCGGGAATAGACGATCCTGAGGGCTTCTTCGGCAATAGTGAAGCCCCCCAACCCACCACCCCTAAAAATAACGGGGGCGACGAAGCGAAACCTGTGCCCGACAACAAACAAAAGAAGGGCGTAAAAAACGAAACTAATAAGGGCTATTCTTTAGATGAGTTCAATTTCTAAATCCACCATACCCATGACCGAAGATCCACTACTCAGTATTAGGAAAAAAGGTGTGCCATGTACCGACGTGGAGAGGCGACCGTACGTCACCATCCGGGAGAAAAGTGGCATTATCTTCACGTTCAAGAATAAAATGAAGGTTAGACTCTGCTGGAATGCCGCCGACCGAGACGAACTGACGGCGCGCGACCTCGATCTCTGCCTGTTCTATCGCGGCGAAGATGGGGGCACGGGCGGCGTTTTCTCCTCCGAATATCGCGAACGTCCCGAGGATCTGGGCAGCCTGGGTGCGTTCCCCTACATTTTGCACCGGGGCGACAAGACGCTGCCCCAACAAGGCGGAGGCGCCACCGAGGAAATCTGGATCGGCGCACTCAGCGGCATCGAAAAGGCCTGCATCTGTGTGGTGGACTACGAGGCGGCGAATGCCGAGAGCGCTTCGTTTTTCGAAGAAGCGGGCGCTTACGTCGAATTTTACACAAAGGCCGGCGATTATCACCGCAGTAACCTCCGCTCTGAGGGCGAAGGCTGCGTCTATTGGGTGGCCAATCTCCAAAAGGGCCCCGATGGCCTCATCAGGCTCCTGCGCAAGCGCAAAGTCCTCACCATTGTCGAGGCCTGCGAGCAGATTCCCGGCTTCAAACTCATCTGCAACGTGCGCGAACGCGCGGACGACGAACGCTAATGCACGCCGTGCGCGAAACGTCCTCCCCGCTGTGCGCAGCAAGAAGCCGTGCGGGTGTCGTTGCGCCCGACACACATCTTATATATACAAACCTTTCAACCCCTCTCTCCCATGTCTGATCAACCGCAAGTGCGTCTCAAACGCAAAGTCACCCTCCGTCGCAAAGAAGAGGCCGCCTTCACTTTCACCGGCCGACTGAAAGTGCGACTCCTTTGGCAGTCTGAAACAGATCTCGACCTCTGTCTCTTCTTCCGCCGCAAGGACGGCGAAGTGGGCGGCGTGTTCTCCGACCTCTTCCGCAGCCGCAAGAGCGATCGCGGCGCGCTCGACCAGTTTCCCTACATCCTTCATCTCGGCGACAGCCCCGAACCCGGCGAAGGTAGCGAATCTGTAGAGCAAATCAATGTCGGATCGCTGGCCGACCTCGAGCAAGCCTACGTTTGCATCGTCAATTACGGTGCCGCCACCGAAGGACGCGATGTCACCTTCGCCGATGAGAGCGGCCGCGTGGAGATTACCAGCGACGCCGGCGACAATTTGGAAGTACAAGCCGATGCCACCGAGCCCGGAAGCGTCTATCTTGTTTGCTCCATCCTCAACCGCGACGGCAATTACGCCCTCAAAAACGAGAGCCGCGTCATGGATCTCAGCACGGCTTTCAACGAAGTGCCCGGCTTCTCCCTCATCTGCGAGTGAGGATCCCCGCCGCGGCCGAATAGCGCACTGCTCGACACGGCGATGCGCCCTTTCCGCCACAGCGTGCCTCCGCTTTTAGCCGGCTCCTCTCCCGTTTGGCGCCTCCGCTCCCCGAGGGCGGCACGGCGTCCCCCTGTTTCCATTCGAAATCTCAACCCTTTAAACCCCACTTACCCACTATGGCAGTAACACTCAAACGCAAAATCACCCTCCGTACCAAGGGCGAAACCGCAACTTTCACCTTTTCCGGAAAACTCAAGGTGCGCATGCTCTGGCAGTCGGCCACCGACCTCGACCTTTGTCTCTTCTTCAAGAAGAAAGACGGCGAAACAGGCGGTGTCTTCTCCGACGAATACCGTCGCCGCCGCAAGGACCTCGGTTCGCTCACCGAGTTCCCCTACATCCTCCACATGGGCGACCAAAAAGAACCCTCTCCCGGCGGTGAGGAAGTGGAACAGATCAACGTGGCCACCCTCGCTGACATCGAGAAGGCCTACATCTGCGTGGTGAACTACGATGCGGCCATCAAAGGTCGCGATGTGACCTTCGCAGACGAGGGCGGTCGCGTGGAAGTGACCAGCGATGCCGGCGACAACCTCGAGGTGAACATGGACGATCCCAGCCAGGGACACGTTTATCTTGTCTGCTCCATTGCCAACAACAACGGCGAATTCGCCCTCATCAACGAGAGCCGCGTCATGGATCTCGGCACAGCCTTTGACGAAGTGCCCGGTTTCGCACTCATCTGCAACGACTAAAAGCCCTTTCCATGGTCCAACTCAAACGCAAAGTCACCCTTCGCACGAAAGAGGGTCCGGAAGTTTCCGCGCCCAAGGTGGAAGGAACTGCGCTCAAAGGCCCCGGTGCGGCGCCACAACCCTCGTCGGGTGGTGGAAAATGGTGGGTGGCCGTCGTGGTCGTGGCCCTGTTGGCCGCAGGAGGTGTGTATTTCGTGCGCCAATGTGGCGACGATCGCACGCCGAGTGTGGCGACTGCCGGACAGAACGACAGTGTTGTCGTCGATAGCGCGTCGGCAGCTGCGTCGCGCTCCGGCGGAGAAGCGGCTGCGAGCGAAGGCACCGGCGAAGCTGCCCCCGCAGCGAACGGAAACGCCGAAACCACCGCCGCCCCGACGGGCGAAACATCGAGTGCCAAGGCCGGTGGCGAGACCCACTCCGCCGCAGTTGCGCCGACCACGGCTTCCACAGCGCCTGCCTCCGCAGCTGCGCCGACCAAGGCTGCTTCCACATCGAACGCTCCCGCATCAGCGTCGAGCACGTCCACCTCTGCGCCGACCACGGCCGCCGCGTCCGCACAGGCGCCCACGAGCAGTGTGGAACAAACCGCCCGCGAAGTGATGCGCGGCGTCTATGGCAACGGCCAAGTGCGCAAAGACCAACTCGGTTCCCGCTACGCTAAAGTACAGCGCCGCGTCAATCAGATCTACCGCACAAGTCGCGCACGCTAAGCCCCGTCGCCGCACGCGCTTCCCGCCGGTGTGACCGCCCATAGTGGCGCAGGTCAACACCACTCGGCCGAATGTGGACCGCTTAGCAACCTAAAACGAGCACCGCTCCCCAAGGAACGGTGCTCGTTTTTTTGTGTTTTCGGAAGAAAGGTCCCATTGCGGCGGTGCCCATGCGGAGGGAATGGCGTGCAGCCGGGTGGGACGTGGCGCAGGTGCGGGAAGGCGCGGAGACAAGTCCGCAGAGAGTAGGAGCGGCGTGGGCACCTTGTGGAGGAAATGTGGGTGCGGCTCGAGATAGAGAAGGGGGGGCGAGAAAGCGGCAGCGCACCTTGTGGAAGAAACGCGGGTGCAGCCCGAGAGGGGAGTGGGGGTGTGGGGAGTGGCGTGGACAGCTTGCGGAAATGAACGGCAAGTTCGCCCCGAGGCATCCCAAGCGCGGCATCAAGATCGCGAGCGAGCGGCACAATCGGCGCAGATGCCACGCACCACATAGCCCGCCGTGTGAATCACAAAGCCATCGGGAAGCTGAGGGATGGGAATCGGCACATCGGGCAAGCAGAGCGTGCGGTGACAACGCTCGCAAACGAAATGAAGGTGCAGGTCTGCCGGATCGTCGGCCGAGGTTTCGCCACAATGGCACGAGTCCGGACAGAGCGCATACTTCAACTGTCCCGTGCCATCCTCCACATGGTGCACCAAATGGTGCTCGGCAAAGGTGGAAAGCGCGCGAAACACCGTGCTGCGCTCCATCGTGCCCAACCGCGCCTCGCAGTCGGCCAACGAGAGGGCGCAACCCGCTGCCTCCAATGCGCGCAGCACCAGCAGACGTGCCGCGGTGGGACGAATGCCGCGGTGCAAGAGTTTTTCTTCTTCGGGAGTGGTCATGAGACAAAGGGAAAGAAAGGGGTGGAACGTCTCGGCACGCGCCGACGGCCGCCGGAGGGCGCTGCGCCGCACGCCGAGACGATGAGCGCAAAGTTACGATTTTTCTGCCGATTCGCTGCGCATTTCGGCCTCGCAATCCGCCGGTTGTGCCACTCCAGCGGGGAAGCGCGCCAACAGCACCACGGCCACACAGAGCAACACCACGCCCGTGTCGGCAAACACCGCCGCCCACATGCCCGCCAGGCCGAAGGCCGAGAGCACCAGCACCGCGAGTTTGATGCCCACGGCCAGCGCTACGTTGGTCCACACCAGGCGGCGCGTGCGGCGTGCGATGCGCAGCGCTTCGGGCACGCGCCGCAGATCGTCGGTGGCCAGCACCGCATCGGCTGTGTCCACGGCGGCATCCGTTCCCTCGGCCCCCATGGCCAATCCCACGTGAGCGCGCGCCAGCACCGGGGCGTCGTTCACCCCGTCGCCCACATAGGCCGTGTGCCTTCCCGAGGCGATGAGCCCTTCGAGTGCCGTGAGTTTGTCGGCCGGCAGGAGAGCACCGTGCCATTCGTCGAGACGAATTTCGCGCGCCAGGGCTTCCACCTTCGCGCGCTCGTCGCCCGAGAGCACCACCGTGCGGATGCCCATGCGGTGCAGGGCCTCGACCGCCGGCGCGGCCGAGGAGCGCGTGCGGTCGTCGGCCACCGTGAAAGCACCCGCCGTGCCGCTCTCCACGCCGTCGGCCACCGTCACCGTGCCGTGCGTGAGGGTGCCCGTTTTGTCGAACACCACCGTGTCGATGTCGGCCGCGCGGTCCAGATGCAGGCTTCCTTTGAAGAGGATGCCGCGCCGAGAGGCCACGCCGATGCCGCGGAAATAGCTCAGCGGCACGCTCAGCACCAAGGCGCAGGGGCAGGAAGCCACCAGAAACACCAGTGCGCGATACCACCATTGCGGTGCGGCGATGCCCCAGTCCGGGCGCACGGCCGCCAGCACCGTGGGCACGGCGGCGAGCAGGGCGGCCAGCGCCACCACCACGGGCGTGTAGACACGGGCAATGCGCGTCATCATTTGTTCGGCGGGGGCTTTGCGTTCGGCGGCTTCCTCCACGAGGTGCATGATGCGCGAAAGGGCATCTTCGCCGTAGGGTTTCGTCACGCGGATGCGGGCAGCGCGGTCGAGCGCGATGACCCCGGCTGCCAACTCGTCGCCGGCGGTGAAACTGCGCGGTGCACTCTCGCCCGTGAGGGCCGATGTGTCGGCACGCAGCGAGGGGGTGAGTAGCAGGCCGTCGAGGGGCACCCGCGCGCCGCGGGCTATGTGCAGCACGGTGCCGGGCACCACGGTGGTCGGGTCGACCTCGTGCAACGAATCGTCGCGCTCGTCCACCGCCGTGCAGTGATCGGGACGCAGCGCCGCCACCGAAGCGATGTCGGCACGGGCGCGCCCGACGGCCATGCCCTGCAGGGTTTCGCCCACCAGGTAGAAAAGCATCACGCCCACGGCTTCGGGGCAGTCGCCGAGGGCGAGCGCGCCCACCGTGGCCAGGAGCATGAGGGTGAACTCGTTGAACCAGCTGCCGCCGCGCACCGATTCCCACGCCTCGCGCCACACGCCGACCGACACACACACGTAGGCCGGCACGTAGAGCAGGCGCTCCCACGGAGCGAGGGCGGGCACAGCGTGCAGGAGGCCCCAGGCGGCGAGGGCGAGGGCCAAACCCACAGCGGGGCGCACCCATTGGCGCCATCCGCCTTCGGGCTCGTGATCTTGATTGGCCCCGCGGCCGGCATTCCCGCAGCAGGTGCAGCCGCACGCAGGGGCGGTGTGGGGGTGCGCAGGGCGCGTGGCTGCCGCGGTCTCCCCGCCGCAGCAGGTGCCGTGCGGTGCGGACGAAGAAAACGGGGCGTTATGGGCGAAAAACGGGGAGACGCTGAACGAAAACGCGCGACTTTCGAGCAGAAACGGCGCGTGATCGGTCGGCAAGGTGGCCACGCGGTGGGCAAGGTGCCGGCCGCCGGCCGAAAAGGACGAGAGGGGGAGGAGAGAGGACATGGACAAGGGGAGTAAAACCGCGGATGAGGCCGTGAGGCGTCGCGGGGAGTTCTATATAATAAGGTGTGTCGTCGTCGCTTGGGTGCGCGAAAAGGGGCACGAGCGAGAGGACGACAATGCAAAAATAGACCTTTCTTCTCGCAATCGGGTTGCAAAGTGACGCACGCCCCGCCGTGATGACCGTCGGAATGGGGAGCGGCACCGCGTTTTTGTCATCTGTGCTGACAAAATGTCGCACTCCGTGGCGTCGGCCTCCCTTGGCAAGGTCTTTGCATTCCACAAGGACAAATTCGAAACATCAAAAGAACGACAACAATGACTATCAAACCGCTTGCAGATCGCGTGCTTGTCAAGCCCGCACCGGCCGAGGAAAAAACCGTCGGCGGCATCATCATTCCCGACACCGCACAGGAAAAACCCAGCCGCGGCGCGGTGGTGGCTGTGGGTCAAGGCACGAAGGACGAAACCATGGTGCTCAAAGCCGGAGACAATGTGCTCTACGGTAAATATGCCGGCACCGAAGTGGAAATAGACGGCGAAAAGTTGCTCATCATGCGACAGAGCGACGTCTTGGCCGTGGTGGAATAAAACCACCCGAGCCGTTTGGCTTCGCCCTCAAAGCGATTTCTCAATTCATTTCCGCGTGGAACGGTGTGCGCCTCACCGCCCGCCGACACGCCAACCCCTTTCTTAATTAGCAACAGATCATGGCAAAAGATATTAAGTACAACGTAGATGCTCGCGAACTCCTGCGCCAAGGCGCCGACGCCCTGGCCGACGCCGTTAAAGTCACGCTCGGACCGAAAGGCCGCAACGTGGTGATCGATAAGAAGTTTGGTGCGCCCCGCATCACCAAGGACGGTGTGAGCGTGGCCAAGGAGATTGAACTCGAAGACTCCTTCCAAAACGCCGGTGCACAGCTCGTGAAGAGCGTGGCCTCCAAGACGGGCGACGATGCGGGCGACGGTACGACAACGGCTACCGTGCTCACGCAAGCCATCCTCACCGAAGGCATGAAAAACGTGGCCGCCGGTGCCAATCCTCTCGACCTCAAGCGCGGTATCGACAAGGCGGTGAGCGCCGTGGTGGCACACATCCAGTCGCAGGCCGAACAGGTGGGCGACAACTACTACAAGATCGAACAGGTGGCCACCATTTCTGCCAACAACGACGCCGAAATCGGTAAACTCATCGCCGACGGCATGCGCGCTGTCACGGCCAACGGCGTGATCACCATCGAAGATGCCAAGGGTCGCGACACGGTGCTCAAAACGGTGGAAGGTATGCAGTTCGACCGCGGTTATCTTTCGGCTTACTTCGTGACCGATGCCGAAAAGATGCACTGCGAGATGGAGAACCCCTACATCTTGATCTACGACAAGAAGATTTCTAACCTCAAAGACTTCCTCCCCATCCTCGAACCCGCCGTGCAGAGCGGACGCCCCCTCTTGGTGATCGCTGAAGATGTGGACAGCGAAGCGCTGACCACCCTCGTGGTGAACCGCCTGCGCACGCAGCTGAAAATTTGTGCCGTGAAGGCGCCCGGAT
>QWCF01000188.1_pt1 | contig 40799 bp, 64 predicted proteins | sample 1972521 | NCBI WGS metagenome assembly QWCF01 (sample SAMN09866715, study PRJNA288562) | Human oral metagenome isolate term4_saliva, whole genome shotgun sequencing...
CATAAAACGTTCCCGAAAAGCAACGTTTCAAGGAGGTTCAGAATGGATAAAGAAACAACAATAAAAGAGTTTCTAGAATTCAGAAGCAAATTTACAAAAAGAGAATGGCACGATTTAAATCAAGCTATTGACGAAAGATTAAAACAAAAAGCCGACCAATTAAAACTGGACGACTCGGATTTAGTAGTTATCTCAGACAAATTAAAAAGATTTATCTAGAAAGGAGCTAATCGATGCAAACAGAACAATTGTTAATATATTTATTTATTTCAATCGGAAGTATTGCTTACACATATTGGGTAACGAAATTCGTATTGAATAGAGCAATTAAATTAGCGGAAACAATTGCTATTGAAACTGCAAAACAAATTTTAAGAATCTTGCAAAGAAGAAATTAAAAAGACTTCTCGAAAGAAGTCTTAGAACGGATTAACGTTTTTTAGAAGCTCTGATAAATAATCTAATAAAGATTGGAGTAATGTTTTTAAAGTGTCAAGATTAATTAATCCTAAAAAATACATCATAATACTTTGATAAACCAACTGAGCAATTACAGAACATATTTGTTCAATATGCCATTTCGGATCTAGCCAAAATTTGAATTTATCAGTACAAGATTCGTTTTTGATTGTAACTATTTCTTCTAATTTATCATCTTCCACTAAAGATAAATTAAAGCAAGCAGAATCAATCTTGTTCACCATTTCGTGTACATCGCTGTCAAATTCAGACCAAATCACAGCTTGTTGCGTATAAAACTGTGTAAATTCGATTTGTCTTTTGATGTTGAATGTGGTGTCTGAATAATACGTGAAATTTGAATGAATTTGTTGAGCTAACTTAACAGTAGGAGCATACGATTTTTGAATCATTTTAGTATACGAATCAGCCATATGTTGCATTTTCTCAAAAACATCAGTTTTAAAAATTTGTTGTGAAGAATTAATAGAAATGGAATAAGCACGATTGATTATTTCCATATTTTTTAAATATTGTTCCGTGAATTTATTCATAAATGCACCTCCTTTCAAAAGTAATTATAGAACTGGAAAGAGGTTATAACAATATAAAAAGAAAGGGGGAACACAATGCAAAGTTACTATGACGAAAAAACAAGAGTGTATAGAGGAGTGATTTCTAACAATATTACAATTTTGGAAGATGAATTAAGAGAAGCACAATCAGAAATTCTAACTGTGCTTAAAAATCATAAATTCAATTATGAAGTTTCGGAATACGTGTTAAACGGTTTGATTCCAAAATTGAGCGAATCACACAAATACGAACAGATTACGGTTTTATAGTTTGGAGGTAAGAACATGAAACTAGAAATAAAAACTAATGTTAAAGGACTTGAAGAATTAAAAGAGCTTCTTGAATCCGGCAAAAAACAAGTGGTCGAACTAGAAGAAACTTTAAATAAGATTTCCGAAACAGAAATTAGTGTTGAATTTGAAACAAAAATACAGAAAGGAGAAAATCATGAAACATTATCTAACGACTTATGAAGAAGACGGAACGAAGTACGCAGAAGCATGGCTACAGATTAATTTGCTGCATTGGTGTTTTTGTTTCTGGAAAATCAAAAAGTCCATCTCTTAAGATATGAAAAATTTAGAAAGAAGGAACACCATGAAAAATGAACGCCCGTTAGTTATAGGCAACAGCAAAATGACTTTTACTAAAAAAGGAATAAAAATTCAATCTCCTAAAGTCGTTATCAAAGGAGATTTGATTAAAACAGACAATATATCAGCGAAGGATATTGATAGCACAAAATTAAAAACAGACTTCTGCTAAGAAAGGAGTGATAAAAATGGAGCAAGCAACACTAGACTATTTCGAGCCGATTGTACTTGAGATTGTTAAACGAAATCCGCAAAAGTTTGTGGATCTGATTCAATCTGAACTTACGCATACACAAATACCAGATTGGCTCACGACAAAACAACTATGCGACAAACTTGGGACTACAGTAAGTACTTGGTCTAAAAGCGATGTTCGATACCATCCAGTAGTAGTCAATGCACGTAGAACAGATACAGCTCCATACAAATATAAATCTGACAAACTTGATGCAATTCAAAAAGTTTGGGATGAGAGGAGGTACAGACGTGGAAAAAATTAAAACTTTTATTATTTTCGTGTTAACCATTACGTTATTTGCATCATATTTCATGATGTACAACTTATGGATGGATAATCGACATTTAAAATTTAAAATCTATGACTTAGACAGTGCATTAAGAGCACACGAAAGAATACAACAGACTGGTAAAAATGGAGGTTAAGCATGCATAAATTTCTAGAAACATTGATACTCACAATAATTTCCTACTCAATTTTACTTGTTTTTATTCGTATTGCTCACCTCGTATGTTTCGAACTAAGAGATAGAGTTGAGAAATCTATTGCCATTGTATTGGTATTGATATTTATAGTAATTTTTGTGGTTATTTACCACTTATGAGGAGGTTAAAAAAATGACTAGAAAACAATATAGAAAATATAAATTAAATAATTTCAATAAATGGTTTCTCATTAGATTCGCACAGATTTTTGCTTATTTCACAGCAATGGTAGTGATTGCCTTGTTATGGTTTTTTATCTTGATTGGTGCATCTAATCAACATTACGAAAAACTCCAATTAATTCAATCTGGTCAATATGTAGGTGAGAGATGATGCAAGAGGATACAACAATAACATTAATCAAACAATCAATTCAAAATTTTGAAGAAACAACAGATGTGGAACATTTGAACGATATTATTCAAATCATTTTTGAATACAAAAAAGCCAGCAACGGCACTTGCTGACTCAGTAAATAATATCTTTACATTATTTTACCACAACGATTCTTCAATGAAAAGAGAGGAGAATACATGGCAGCTAGAATGTGGGGAGAAATAGGAATGAGATTATCTCATCATAGAAGAAGATTGGATATAAGTGTAGAGGAGATGAGTGAATATTTAGGAATTTTACCAGAACAAATATATCGTTATGAGCGTGGGTACGAACTTCCAAAAGAAGAAGAAATGTTGATGATTTCAGAAAAATTTAAAGTACATTACGATAAATTAATTTTCGGAAGAGATGGTAAACCACAATGAGAAAATTAGTGATCCATGACGCAAGTACTCATAACGAATTAGTATTCATTCGTTATTCAAATGCAATAGATGTTTACATGACTTCACCGGATAAAGAAGTAAACGATTATATGGAAGAACATGAAGTGATTCAATCGTATACCTTGAAAGATTTTAAACGATTGTTTCCAGAAATATACAAAAAGTTAGGAGAATAATATGAATTTATATGAATTAAGCCAAAATTATTTAGCAGTGCAGGATATGGAATTAGATGAAGATACATTGCGAGATACATTAGATAGTATTGAAGAAGCTTGGGAAGACAAAGCTGAAAATATTGTAAAACTTATTCGCACTGTGGAGGCAGATGAACAAGCGTTAGAAGCAGAAGAAAAACGATTCAATGCTCGAAAAAAAACAGAGGGTAACAAGAAACAATTTTTAAAACGATATTTAGAAGAGATGATGCAGCTGACGGGTAAAACGAAATTTAAGGCAGGAGTATTTAATATTTCTCTTCAAAACAACCCTCCTAGCGTTGAAATCTATGATGAAACATTAATTCCTGAGCAATATCTAGTTGAACAACCAGCTAAAATTGATAAAGCTGGAATTAAAGATTTGCTAAAACAAGGGCAAGAAGTTCCTGGTGCAACATTAAAAACAAGTCAATCGTTGAGAGTTCGATAATATGAAGATTTTAGCAATAGATCCATCAAGTAACAAGGAGCAATCTTCTACAACAGGAATTGTGTTATTAGATAATGCTAGGCTTGTTGATTACTGGGTGGTGGAATATGGAACCAAAGGCTTCGAAGAATGGTTTAAAAAAGTAGGAAAAGCTATTGAATGTAATGTAGTGGTGATTGAAAAGTTTGAAGCTAGAGACAATGACCGTTCAAAAGATAATACAGTATTACAAACCATAGATTCTATACAAACGTATTATCCAGACGCAATTTTGCAACGTAATGCAGGTTATCAATCAGATATACCCAACGATTTGTTAAAAAAACTAGGCTTATGGAAATTTGAAAAGAGCCACCACCAAGATGTAAGAGCGGCTGCAAGGTTAGGATTATTCTGGGCTATGAGAAACGATATACAAGAGATCGTTGATGATATTGGAAAGGCGGTGCATGAGTATAGCGATAACATTAAAGTCTTGTGAAAGAGGAAAATTTAACATGATACCGAAGTATAGAGCTTGGGATAAAATGCGCAAAGAAATGAATTATAAAGTCTTGGTAGGAAATTGTGATGAAGAGGACAAAAACTGGACTTGTCCTATTATTTGGCACGAAGAAGCAAAAGATTGGTTACACTTTGATGATTATAAATGCATCATGTTATCGACATGTCTGGTTGATAAGAACGGACAAGAAATTTTTGAGGGGGATATCGTCGATTACAAAGGCAGAAAAGCAGTTATCAAATGGCATGGTTCTTATGCTAGTTTTATTTACAGATTTATTGATGAACCGCAAACAAGAAAGCCGGAGTGGAATATTCTTTATTTAGCTTACATGAAATTTGAAATCGTTGGAAATATCTACGAAAATCCAGAGCTTTTAGAGGTGTAAAGTGTGACAAATTTAATTTTGAGAAAATGGCAAAAGGAGGCGGTTTCCCGAAGTTCAAGATTGACAAATGGAATTTTTCTTGAAGCTTTGGGAGGGTAAGGCAGAGGAAAAACGATTTGTGCCTTAGCAATCGCAAAACATAAAAATGCTAAAAAAATCATTATTACTAATAATCGTTTATCAATCTTAGAAGGTTGGAAAGATGCTATTAAAATCATGAATTTTGATGATGATGTAGCATGTAGCATTGTGACAGATAGAACCTTACAAAACTTGATAAAAAAAGGGGAAAAATTTGAGTGTGACGTTCTGATCATTGATGAGTGGCAGAATATGTCATCAGAGAAGCAAACGGCGTTATATCGAAAGATAAAGCGAAAATACACAATAGGACTTTCTGCTACGCCAATCAGAAAAAAAGGACAGAATTTCTATCCTTTAGAGAAAACGATTTTTGGATTTGCTAGACCAAATAGTAAATTTGATTGGCAGAAAACACATGGAAATATGGTATATGACCCTTTTACTTTTTCAAAAGAAAAGTGGGAAGATTTTAGAGATTATGAAAGTTATATCAACAATTTACCTAACTTTTTCCGTTGGGAAGAAATCGAAGAAATCGAAAATGCAGTTGAAAACAACGGCTTTGATATTAAATTTTACCCAGTAAACATAGAAACAGGAAATCCAGAACGATTAGAAAAGTTTAGACAATTAAATCTAGTCACGATTGGCAAAAATTCAGTAATGGCTAAACAATCGTTTGGGAGGGCAACGTTTGAACGGTATTTAAATCAAACTGGGGTAGCAATTGATTTCCCAAAGCTAAAGCCAGTTAATGCTGATACACCATTAATGTTGAAGCTAGATGGATTAATCAAACGAGCACCTCATGATATGTTAATCGTGAGTAAGTCTAAGCAAATTGTAAATGTGATTAAAGAACGTCATCCAGAAATTGGAATATGGACTGGAGATAGGCAAGAAAATATTGATAAAAAAATAGTCGTTGCGACTAGCCAAGTACTCGGTGTTGGAGTAGATGGATTGCAGCATAAATATCAAACAATAGTTATTTTAGATCCAGTCGACAAAGATTCTGGAGAGTATGACGACTACCGACAACTGTTGTGGCGAATAACAGGAAGTAGACAACAACATGATGTAAACGTAATTGAATTTTATTTTAAAGGAGAATGACAACAATGAAAGAAACAAAACAATTTATCGTATTTCGTAATAAAAAAATGGTTATTATTTAGAAAGTTATAAGAGTCAAGGAACATTAGCTTTTGAGGCAGAATTTACAAATACAATTAAGCAAGCAGCAATGACAAGTGTTGAAGCGTTTGAAGAACAAAAGCAACAATTCAAATCGATTGCTAAAGCTATGGAATGTGAAGTTATTTTGGTAGAAGCAACGTTTGATTTGAAATACTTAAACGGTGGAGAAGTAAAAGAAATTGAGCGTGGAGAAGATGCTGTTCACTTAAAAAAAGCGTTCAAAGAACTATTAAGTATATTTGCACAGGAGGAAAACTAAATTGTTTAAATTACCAGAAAATAAACCACAAACGCCAAAAGATACACCACGAAACTTTTTCATTTATGGGGAAACCATGAGTGGAAAATCGTATTTAGCAAACGAGTTTCCTAATCCAATTGTTTTGAATACTGATGGTAATGCTCAAGCAAATGTCGTACCAAGTATTCAATTAGCAAACATAAAAGACAAAGACGGAAAAATTGTTAATTCTGTGATTAATCAATTAGGAGAAATCTTATTAGCACTTCAAACTCATAAACATTCTTATGAAACGGTTGTTATTGATGTAATTGATGATGTAATTGAGATGATTAAAATTGCTGTTTGTGATGAGTTAACGCCAAGTGGTAAACCACGCTTGAAATCATTATCAGAAATTGGTTATGGAAAAGGTTACGACTTCTTTAATCAAGCAGTAACTGAATTAGTGATGGACTTAAAAGCATTACCAATGAATGTTATCTACATTAGCCGTCAAGTTTCTGAATATGACGATAATGGCAATGCAACAAAAGATAAGCCTAGTTTGAAAGATAAATACGTGAATCTGATTAATGGTAATTCTGATTTGATGATTCACACTGAAAAAGTTGGTAACAACTACAATCGTGAAATTGATAGACGACGTAAAGTTTACTATGCAGACCAAGTAGACGATAAAAAAATCTTGAAAATTTTAAGTACAGTTCGTGGTGCAGTTGAACCACCTCGTAAAAAACAAGTGGTGAAAAATACACCAAAACAAGAAAAAACAACAACTACAGATATTGATGAATTATTTTAACAAAAAAGGAGAATAACGAATGAGTTTATTAAGTATTGCAAAGAAAATTAAAGAAGATGGGTTCGACCCACGAAAAGATAGCGTGAATGGAGTAGCACAAATTCCAGCTGGTGAATATCCAGTTATTTTAAAGAAAGTACAATTTAATATTTCAGAAAGCGGATGGGAAAGCCTAGGGTATACGTTTGAAGTTCGTGATCCTGAAAGTGAATATGATAACCGTAGTGAATATGTATCGTTTGGTACATTGCCAGAATGGAACGGTAAAGATATTAGCTGGTCAGTAGAACGAACAATTAAATTCTTCCAAAAAGCAATTGAATTTTCTGGAGATAAATTATTGAAGAATGACTTTGAAGACGGAAAAACATTAGCTGATGCATTAGAACGTAAGGCAGTTGGTTCATACTTCACTTTAAAAATCGAAGAAACAAAAGGTAGAGGGGAAAAAGTATATCGTAACTATGACCTTGTAGAAAATACTGAACGCTTTGGTGAAACATTGACTGTAGAAGATGATGATTTACCGTTCTAAAAATAAGGTGATGCTATGCATTCAATGAAAGAATACGCCCTTTTGTATCAACAAAAAGGATTTTCAGTCATCCCAATTAGTCCAACAACTAAAAGACCATTAATTGAATTTGCTGCAAAGCCACCGCTTGGTGTTGATGAAATAGAGGAAATATGGAATAAGCATCCAGATGCCAATATTGCTTTAAGAACGACAAATTTCTTTGTAATCGATATTGATAAGCATGGCGAAACAAGTGGATTTGATTCATTGAAAAAATGGGAACATTTAAAATTAATTGAACCTACTTTACAAGCTAAAACAGCAAGTGGTGGTAAGCACCTCTTTTACTTCAAAAGAGACGATATCCATATTAGTCAAATGATTGGTTTTTTACCAGGTGTGGATATTAAGGCTCATGAGAATAATTATGTTCTAGTTGCTCCATCTGCTACGAGTAAAGGGCAGTATGAATGGGATTTGGAGAAATCACCTAAAAACGGAACAATGGTTACTGCTTCGAGAGAATTAATAGAGGCAATCATTAAGCAATATCAAAAAACAAATGGGCGTTCATTTGATTTTGGAGATGGTTTAAGGTCATGGGCGAATCAAAGTAGAACAACTGGAAAAACAAAAACAACAGAATTATTTGAAACAATTGCGAACGGTTTAGGTGATGAAGGCAATCGTAATGATAAACTCGCAAAATTCGTAGGTGGATTGTTATACAGAAACGTAGATGAAATGGATGTATTGTCATTAGCTAAAATCGCTAATGGCAATACGCAAAATCCATTATCTATTCAAGAATTAGAAAGAACAGTAATGAGTATGATTAGCAAAGATAGGAGGTGATTGCAATTGGTGAATTAGTAAGTTTTTATAAAAATTTTCAACCAATAAAAAATAGCAATGGCACTCTTAAAGTTAATAGCCCTGTAAATGTATTAAATGCATTTAGAGCGGACGACCAATTAAACCTCTATTTGAAACACAATGAGTTTTCTCAAGAGCATGAATTAACTCAAGATATCCAATTAGGCAATACTACTTTAAAGAAAGGTGAATTGCCTTCTAATTTCGAATCAGTCGTAAAAGTATATTTTGAAAATGTAATTGGAGCGGCGTTTACAAGTCAAGCAATGTTAGATGGGATGGAAACTTTTTTGTCAGAGCGTTCTTATAATCCAGTAAAAGAATACATGGAAAACGCAAGAGATAAATGGGATAAAAAACAACGGATTAATAAAATGCTGCAAGTGTATTTAGGTGCTGAAGATAAAGAATTGATTTCTAAAATTGCTGAAATGTGGTTAGTTGGGGCAGTCGCTAAAGTATATGAGCCTTATGCAAAATTCGATTATGTGCTAGATCTAGTCGGTGGTCAAGGTGTTGGGAAAACTTCTTTCCTTCAAAAAATTGGCGGTCAATGGTATACAGATGCAGTCACTGATTTTGCAAATAAAGATAATTACGATATCATGCTGAAACATTTGATTGTTAATGATGATGAAATGGTAGCTAGTGACAGGATGAGTTTTGCAGAAACGAAATCGTTTATTTCAAAAACGAGTTTACGTTTTAGAAAGCCGTACATGCGCAGAACTCAAGAGTTCGCTAAAAACTTCGTTTTAGCTAGAACAAGTAATCATATTGAGTACTTAAAAGACAAAACCGGAGAACGTCGTTTTCTTCCTGTTCTTGCTAATAACAATCAACAGAAAAAACACCCAATGAATATGACTCCAGAAATAGTAGAACAAATCTGGGGAGAAGCAGTAACAATTTACGAAAAAGGCTTTGATTTGATGTTTGATGACGAAACAGAAAAAGAATTACATGAATATCGTGAGCAATTTATGTCTAGAGATGAAATAGAAATTCAAGTGCTGCAATATTTAGAAATGCCTGTTCCTCAAAATTGGGAAAGTAAAACAACAACAGAACAAAGTTTATACACCTTGAAATATTTTGCAAATAGTCCGGAATGGAAACCGGGTAATCATGAATTGCAGCGAGTTTCTACAAGAGAGATTATGTTTAACATTTTTAGGAGAGAGTCGAACGACCAAAAATTGTCTAAAAAAATCAGTTTTATTATGGATAATTTACAAAATTGGGAAAAACAAATTTACAAATCGAACGGAAAAACAACAAGAGGTTATAAAAGAATTCTCATTTAAGGAAGGTTACACGTAACCCGTAACTTGCACTTCCTACGTGTAACCTTTGGGCTAAAAAGTTACAGGTAGTTACGGGTAGGTTACACGTTTTTTGGGCTACGTGTAACCGTGGAATCCCTTGATATACCTATGTTTTTACCATTAAAAGTTACAGGTTACATGTATTATTAATAAAAAAGTATATATATATAGTATATATAGTAGAAACGTTGATAAATCAACAATGTGCTTTTTCTATTTTGGATTTTTTCCAAAATACGTGTAACCATGTAACCTTTGAAGAATTATGAGAAAAATACCCTGAAATTAGAAAATGATTAGAAAAAAACAAAATCGTCAAAAAGGAGTTGTCGACTATGATTAAAACATTTGGAGAAACAACTGACCCTAACAGATTACACAATTATAAACGGATAGATATTGTAAAGATTGATAATGAACGTTATGTAAGACGTAAACGTGATAAGAAAGTATTTTATAAAGGAGTGTGGCAGCATGTTCAAGGTGCGGTTAAAGTACAGTTGTCGAGATGTGTGGATTAATGAAGATTGGATTTGGTATATCTCTCGTGATGAGAAAGCTCAAGATACAGTTATTGAAAGCAAACATGGCGATGTATTACGTGTGGAAGAAACGGTAGAAGAAGTGAGAAATAAAATGTATCAAGAACGGATTCGTTTTCGCAATTTGAGATGAGGTGTAGTGGAATGAAGCTGATTAAGGTAACTGATTTAGATACTGGTATAACGTACATCAACACAGATAGAATCGTTAGCGTTAAGGTAATGGCGTGGTGTGATGCAAACGATGATTTTTGTGAAGGTTCGACAGTAGAATATTATGATGGTGTAGAAGTTGTTGAAATGTTCGTGACAGAACGACCAGAAGAAATACAGGAGATGATGAATAAATGACGATGAATTTTAGAGAAATAACAGATTATATGTATCAAATTTATGAGAAGAAAAATGCAGACTATGGCGATAGCTTCAGCAAAACATTTGATGAATTTGGCTTAACGGCATCAGCTATTCGTATTAACGATAAGACAGAACGATTCAAGAAGTTGATTAAACAAAATGCTCAAGTGCAAGATGAATCAATTAAGGATACGTTGCTGGATCTGGCGAATTATGCAGTACTCACACTAATGGAGATGTCGAAGAAGTGAGGTGTAGTGGAATGAAATTGATTAAGTTAACTGATGTGTATTGTGGAGATACATTTTATATTAATTCCAACTGTATTTTAAGTTGTGAACATAAATATCATAATGAATCAGAAACGTGGTATACCCGTGTAGGTCTTTTATACGAAAATAGATTTGAATTTTGGTACGTAAAAGAAACCATTGAGGATATTCAATCTCAATTAGAGGGTAAAACTAATGATAACAACCAAGTAGGTCAACGTATCAAAGATATTCGATTGGAAAAAGGAATGTCCATGGAAGAGTTTGGAAAAAGATTTAATACAAGTAAAGCTACTGTAAATAATTGGGAAAAAGGTAGAAATTTACCCAATAAAGAAAATCTTAAAATCATTGCAGATTTAGCAGGGGTAACAGTAGAGCAAATATTGGATGGAGTAGAATAATGAACGAAAGAAGAATTAGACGACTATTCCTAGAACACGTTCAAGAATTGGCTGATGTCGATTCGTTACACGTTTATGTGCATGTACCTAAACTTTTTACGAGTTTACAATTTGCAGAATACGATTGTAAAACGTTATGTCGAGTTATAGGTAGTTTTATATCGCCGTTTTCAGCAATGAAAAAAATAGTCAATTATATTCATTTTTGTAAAGGTCCATGGATAATGGTTGAGTTGACAGAAGAAACCAAAGAAATGCGAAAACACAATGAAAATTGGTTAGTGGATTATGTGGAAGGAATGGAGAAAAAATAATGGAATTAGGAGCAATTTTAAAAAATATTAGACGTGAAAAAGGTATGAGTCAAAAGCAGATGGCTAAGTTTTTAAACGTAAGCGATGTTTGTATTTGTAATTGGGAAAACGGAAAATCTACACCAAACAGCTTTGGTAGTGCAGTTTTGAAAGAGAAATTAGGAATCGATTGTTCTCATTTGTCGAGAGGAAAAAATAATTTCTACCACTTGAAAGCTCGATTAAAACAATATCCGAATGAGCCGATGCTATCGATTCATAAGTCGAGATATATGGATAAGTTATTAGACGAATTAAAATGGGCGATTGCGACTAAAAACATTAATGATGAGATGTTGTGTATTGGATTGATTTCAATACGATTTATGCAACATTGCTTTAAACACGATTATGAATTTGAAGCTTGTTTAGCAAAAGCAATGGAGTATTTAGAAAACAGAGGAGGGGAAGAAAAAAGATGGATAGAATTGAACAACTCACGCAACAGATTCAAGAGTTAGAAAATAAAACAAAAGAATTGCAGGAAGAATTGGAATGTGAGAAACAGAAAAAGGTAGAATGTCCCTTTAAATACGGCGATAGCTATTTTTTATTGACCAACAATGGAGTTGTTGTAGATTCCGTTTGGGAAGATTACAAATTTGATAATGATGCTTTGTCGCAAGGTAACGCATTTGAAATCGAAGAAGAAGCAGAAAAGAAGCCGAATTTCAAAATTTTTATGGCTAATAAATATAATATTGGTGTTGATTTTTTTTCAGGTGGTCTTGAAGCACGTGATTCTGGTAATATTTGCGAACTTTGTTTGTTTGGTTATTTTAAAAATAAAGAAGATTGTGACCGTGCTATCGAGTTGTTTGGTGATGAAATTAAGAGATTGTATTTGGAGTGATAGAAATGATTAGTATTAATGATGTAGATTGTGAATATTTATGGAACGGAAATGAAAGTGAATTTACTGAAGATGTAAAAGAACGTTGGAACAGCATGAACGAACAAGAAAGAAGTCAGTATTTAACTATGGACACTGATAGAATTTATTTTTATGCTAATGAAGTGTTAAGTAATCTGTTTGAACAATCGGAAGAACATTATGGAGTTGAGGATATGTATGACCGTTTATGGGATGATACAACAGATGAATTCTTCAATAGATTTCAAGAAATGTTGGATGAAATTTCTGAATTTAGTTCTGCAAAGTTTTTTAGAACAGCTGATGAAATCGATCCAACGATTGATTTAGAAGAGGTGACAGAATGATTACAGTATATAGCAAACCTAAATGTGTGCAATGTGAAATGACAAAGGAATTTCTAAAACAAAACAATGTTGAATTTGAAGAAGTTAATGTGTTTGAAGAGGAAGAAGCATTAGAGCTTATACAATTGCATGGGTTTCAAAGGTTACCAGTAGTAACAAGAAATAACAAGAAATAACAGTTTTGATTTTGCGTTTAGTGGATTTCAAATTGATTTGCTAGATGAATTAGTTGAAAAATAAAAAAGACCACTCCCATATCGAAAGTGGTAACAGAAATAGGTTAATTAAATTATACCATTAATATAGGGGAGTGAATACAATTTTGGTTAGAAAATTAGATAAAAAGGCTACAAAAGAAAAAGTTGTAATGATGTTATCTGCCTACAAGCAGCTGAAGAAAATCGCTGGAGAAGAATATGTATCAAAAGTAACCGCAACGTATTCGTTCGAGCCACGTTCTTATACTGGAGCAGTAAATAAGTCGTTAGAAAAACATATCGAAAGAAAATTAACAGCTCAGAAAATGGTGGAAGATATTGAAAAAGCCATTAATAGAATGAGTAACGCTTATTTAAGGCAGTTGTTAATCATGAAGTATTGCAAGAATTTTGATAGTGATATTGCTATTTATGTGAGTTTGAGAATATCAGAATCTGAGTTCTATCGTGAATTAGACAAAGGATTGTTATTCTTCGCTGAATGTTTTGAATGTGGTTCGTTATTAGTATATGAGGGCGGTACAGGAATTGATGAATTGCTGCTTGATTTGGGAGAGTTAACGAAGTAAATGAATAGTAAGAAAAAGTAACTTGCTAGAAATGTGCAAGGAGAGTCTAGAGAGAACGAGGTACTATAGTAGTGTGGAATAGGAGGTAATTTTTAATAATTTTTTCTTCCCTCCTATTTCATTAATTATATATAGAAAACTAGCAATCGAATGACTTTTTTTGTTTATTAATTGTGATATTCATTCTCCTATATTTATTTCTTTAAGAATCATTGTTTGGTTGTGCCTCGGTTGCTAGTTTTGTATATATGATACAACTCGAATTTATTTAAGTATTGCGTTGATTAGTTTCAACGCTTTTTTTATTTGAAAGGGGTGATGAAGTGAACGAAAGACAAAAGCATTTTGCTGATGAATACATTATTAGTAAAAACGCTACTCAATCTGCTATTAAGGCTGGTTATTCTGAAAAGACTGCAAGGTCAATTGGACAAAAATTGTTGACAAAAGTTGACATTTCTGAATACATACAAAAACGTACGCAAGAACTTTTTGATGAACGTTCTATGACGATTGCTGAAGCATTGGCAATATCGGCTAGTATTGCCCGTGGAGAAGTACAACGAGGTTATTCTAAAAAGACTGTAAAAACGAATGGTAGAGAGGAAGTCGTTGAGTCCACTTATGAATTCACACCTTCCATTGAAGAGCGGCAGCGTTCTGTAGATCATATCTTTAGAGTGAACGGTGCTTATTTGGAAAGAAAGGAAGTCGAAATGTCTGCTTTAGTGCAGTTCATTGACGATATAGGTGTAGATGATGAAATCTCGTAGAATCAGTGAGTTTATACCAAAGAACTTTCATTCTTTATGGCGTGCTGCATTAGACCCGACTATTCTTCATGTAGTAGAAAAAGGAGGTCGTGGTTCGGGCAAATCTTCAGATATAGCTCATGTTATTATCCAATTGATTATGCGATATTCTGTTAACGCTGTTTGTATCAGAAAAACGGATAACACTTTAGAACAATCGGTGTATGAACAGCTTAAATGGGCGGTTAGCGAGCAAGGAGTTAATCATTTGTTTAAAGCTAATAAGTCGCCGTTGAGATTAACGTATTTGCCTCGTGGTAATTACATAATCTTTAGAGGAGCTCAAGAGCCTGAACGTATCAAATCTTTAAAAGACAGTCGTTTTCCATTTGCGATAGGCTGGATTGAGGAGCTTGCTGAATTTAAAACTGAAGATGAAGTTAAGACTATTACCAACTCACTGTTACGTGGGGAGTTAGGTGATGGTCTTTTTTATAAGTTTTTTTATTCTTATAACCCACCTAAAAGAAAGCAGTCGTGGGTAAATAAAAAGTATGAAAGTGTGATACAGCCTCGAAATACGAGCGTACACCATTCTACATACTTAGATAACCCTTTTATATCAAAAGCGTTCATAGAAGAAGCAGAAGCTACAAAAGAGCGAAATGAGCGACGGTATGAATGGGAATATTTGGGTAAAGCGATTGGTTCAGGAGTAGCACCTTTTGAAAACCTCGTGTTCAGAACCATAACGGATGAAGAAATAGCAACGTTTGATAATATACGTCAAGGCAACGACTTCGGTTATGCTAATGACCCATTAGCTTTTGTTAGATGGCACTATGATAAAAAGAAAAGGATTATCTATGCTATGGACGAAATTTACGGTGTTAAGATTAGTAACCGAGAATTAGCAAGCAGAATCCGAGAAAAAGGCTATCAGTCACAAATGATAACTTGTGATAGCGCAGAACCTAAGTCGATTGATGAATTAAGGCTTAATTTGAATATACCTTTGGTTCAAGGAGCTAAAAAAGGTGCTGATAGTCGAGAATATGGCGAAAGATGGCTGGATGATTTAGAAGCTATAGTTATTGACCCTAAACGGACACCGAACATAGCTAGAGAGTTTGAAAGTGCTGATTATGCAGTAGATAGGGACGGTAATCCTAAAGCAAAACTAGAAGAAGTAAACGATCATACGATAGATGCAACGAGATACGCATTTGAGGATGATATGAAACAACCAAGTATTTCATTTTGGTAGAGAGGAGATAATAATTTGAGTAATTGGTTTGAAAATCTGTTGACTAAGTTAATGATTACTGGAACGACAGAAAAAGAAATACTAGAAATTGAAATTAGAGAGCATCTAGCTTCAGAGAAAACAAAACTAATGAAAACTGCTTATGACTATTATAGAAATAATACAGATATTAGGAAGAAACGAGTAGATGTAGACTGGAGAACGAACTCACAAATTGAAATGGGATTATTTAAGAAACTGGTAGACCAGAAAGTTGGTTATTTATTTTCTAAAGAACCAACCATTTCAGTTGGAGATGGTAGCAACGAACAAGAAACGGAGCTATTGAACGATATCTTTGATGAGGAGCTACTTTCTACAGTCAAATCATTAGGAAAAGAAGCTATTTTAAAAGGTGTAGCGTATGGACTACCTTATTATGACGAAAATGGTCGATTAAGGCTATTTAAAATCCCAACTGAACAGATTATCCCATTTTGGAAAGATGAACGTCATATCGAGTTAGATGCGTTTATTAGAGTGTATGTACAGCCTGTATACGAGTTCCAACGAAAAGTATATAAGACTTATGTGGAATACTGGGACGAAACAGGTATCACTGACTATATTTGGAAAGATAATCATCTGGAATGGAATCCAGTATCAAAAGAGAAACAAGCTCATTTCTATTATCAAAACGGAGATGGAGATAAAACTCCGTACGTTTGGGATAAAGTGCCACTAATTCCATTTAGATATAACGAATATGAAGATAGCTTGCTTGTTCAAGTGAAGTCATTAATTGATAATATCCAGCTTCAAATGTCTACTAATGCAGATATGTTGGCGGATATGCCGAAGCTTATTTATGTATTGAAGAACTATCAAGGTGCAGACTTAAACGAGTTTATGACTAATTTGAATCGATTTAGGTCAGTTAAAGTAGCAAGTGATGGTGGAGTAGATACGTTACAAGCTAATAACGATACAACTGGAGCAGAACAGGATATAGCCCGTTCACGCAAGTTTTTATACGAATCTGCTAGAGCAATCGACACGCAAGATGAAAACTTAGGAAATGCTAGTGGACAAGCGTTGAAATGGCGATATACAGACTTAGATTTAGATTGTAATGAGTTAGAGAATGAGTTTCAAAAAGGCTTGAAACAATTTATGTGGTTTGCTCAACAATACGCTTCAAATAATGGAGTAACGCTTGATATTAGTACATTTAGCTATGTATTTAATCGAGATGTTATTTCAAATGAAAGTGAAGCTATTCAAGACTGTTCTAATTCAATCGGAATCTTAGATGATTTAACGATTAGAGAACAGCACCCATGGTACAAACCAGAAGTTGAAGAACGATTAGAGAAACAAAAGAAAGAGAATATAGAGGAATATCAACAAAATTCATTTAAGGAAGTAGTTGATGAAGATGGACAGTAAGTACTGGATACAACGAGCGTTACAACAGGAACAAAACGCTCAAATCGTTAGTGATAGATATATGGCTAACGTTGGAAGACAATTAGTTTCATATAGACAGGATTTGATTTCTGAAATTGAAACTTTCTATGCTAGATATGCTAAAGACCATAAAATGAGTCATGCTGAAGCTAAACGTTATTTGAGAGATAACGAGATGAAGGAATTTCAAGGGGTTACGCTAGAGAAGTTTAGAGCAATGGCTTTGAATCCAGATACTCCTACACCTCTGCTAGATGCTTTGTCATATCGTCATAGAATTAGTAGAAAAGAAGCATTGCTTGCTGAAATCGAACGTAAAACTGCCGAACTTTATGGTGGTAAAGATGGTATAGCTGATAATGTAGTAAATAACATGTCTGAAGTTTATGTAAAAGGCAAAATTCAACAAATGAAGAATCTAGCTGATTTTGGAATAGTTGAAAAACCTATTTTGAACCTAAAAGCTGTACAGAATAAACTAGCTACTAATTGGAGCGGACAAGAGTTTTCAGAGCGAATTTGGGGACAAAGCCAGCGTACGTTTAATTCTATTCAGAAAGTAATCGACCAAGGCTTAACTGGTGGTTGGTCAGTAGATAGGATGTCTAAAGAATTAATACTTCGAACTGGAGTAGCCTATAGTCAAGCAGAAACGTTAGTAAGAACAGAAACAACGTTCTATAACAATCTAGCTACACTAGACACTATCAAAGACTTAGACGGAGAATACTATGAGATTGTAGCAGTATTAGATACTAGAACCTCAGATATTTGCCGTCACGAAAACAAGAAAATCTATCCTATTTCAGAATATAAAGCAGGACAAACTGCACCACCGTTTCACGTACGTTGCCGTTCAACGATTATGCCAAGTCATCAATCAAAAGATGGAGAAAAGAGCGACAATCCTTATATTGATATTTTAGCGAATGATCATAAAGTGAATGTCGCTCCGAGCGATAACTCACTGAATGATGTATTTGATGAATGGGAACGTGAAGGTAATAGATTGCTTGGTAAGGTTGATAGTAATAGCGTGTCAGATGTTGTCCATGAGTTGAAACCTAAAGAAGCAGACGAGTTTTTCAGGCTACAAGGCTCTTATAAAAAGTGGTATAATGAACTTACAGATGACGAAAGAAGTGTTATCTATTCTTATACAACTGAAAACTATCATGATTTTAATAATATAAAACGTTATGGACTTGATGAAGCACTAAAAATTCGTGAAAAGTTTTGGTTTGCAAACGGTGGAGATGCAGAAGACTTGCCTTTTGCTTTAGATATCGTAAAAGATACAGAAGCTAATATACCAATCTTAGAAAAAGCTATATCGAAATTTGCTCCTGAAAAATCGTTTAAAGTTTACCGAGGAAGTGGTTCTATTTCTGAACTCGGAAAAGATTTAGGTTATTTAGATTTCGAAGTCGGACAATCTGTAAGATTAGATAAAGCTTTTACTTCATTTAGCGTAGACATAAACCATGCTAAAGAATTTGCAAAGGATGGTAAAGGTGCAGATATTTTATTTGAAGTTACTGTTAGAAAAGGTCAAAAAACAGGAGCTTATATAGCTGAGTTAGCTGATTTGAACTCAGAAAAAGAATATTTAATGAAACCGAATTTGAAGTATAATATTATTTCTAAAAAAGAAGATAAAAATGGGATGATAATTTATGGTTTGGAGGTGGTAGAAGATGGGGTTTGATAAAGATTTTATAGATAAAGCTTTTTCTAATGGAAAAGATCGAGTTAATAGAGCAATTTATGTAAAACCTGAAGAACTTATTGAAATATCAGATGAAGATTTGAGTTATTTTGGTGAAGGCATCTTTTATTGTTTGCCTCGTAATCAGTACGTAATGGAGCATAAAGATGAAATTAGAAAAAAATATAACCTTTCTCCAAATATGCCTAAAATTAACGGTATCTATTTGGGAACTTTTGTAAAAATGAACTCATGGAATAGGATTGCAAGAACTAAACCGAGTTTAAAAGAAATAATCGAAATAACAAAAAAAGAAAGCACCTAGAGAAATCTAAGTGTTTTTTTATACACTTTTTTTCAATGAAAGGAGGGGTGTATATGTTAGATAAAGCTAGACGATTAGCGTCCGAGGAATTTACTCGATTATCAGGACGTGAAATCAAAGCTAAAGATTGCTATGTAGTGTGGTTTAGCAAAGTTCTTCAGAACTGGAAAGTGTTAGTAGGAACTAATGAAATTTCTTCAGATGAACCATGCGGAGATTATGCTGAAATCACTCATAATGGCGATAAAAACGAAACTTATGTTGATGTCTATTCAAAAGTTTCAAATAAAGTTTTTAAATAAAATTTGTCCTAAGCATGACGTAAAAAGGCTTTTTTATTTTGTCCAACAGCGTGGTCGTTGCCACGTTAAATAATCGTACAGGAGGAGAAAGAAATGAATAGAAAATTTTTGGAAAAGTTAGAGTTATCTGAAGAACAGATTGCTCAAATCATGGCAGAGCATGGGAAGTCTACTCAAGAGTTACAAAACAAGTTATCTGCTGCAGAAGGTAACGCAACTAGTTTGCAGAATCAATTAGACGAACGTGATAAGGATTTGAAAGCACTCAAAAAAGAAACTGAAGGTAATGCTGAACTATTGCAAAAATACAATGATTTGGATAAGAAGTACAAAGCACAGAAAGAAGAACATGAGCATGAAATGGCAGATATTAAATTAAACCATGCGATTTCAATGCAGATTAGTAACAAAGTTCATGACACTTCAATTGTGAATGGTTTATTAGACAAATCAAAACTGTCTTTAGATGAAAATGGTGGAGTTAAAGGTTTAGATGACCAGTTAACTGCATTGAAAGAATCTAAAGGCTTTTTATTTGTTCCTGAAACAGAACCAGCAACTGGTCATGTAGCAGGAGCAAAGCCACAAGGTGCAACAGTACCAGAAAATAACAATAATGATGTAACGGCTCAAATGATTGAAGCTTTTACAGCATAAAATTAATTATTTAGAAAGAAGGTAAAAATATGGCAACAGTAGTCAATTATGCACAATCTTATCAAACTGCATTGCAAAAACGATACAGTGAGAATGGATTATTATTCACTCACAAATTATGGAACTCTCCATCAAATGGATTATTAAAATTTACAGGAGCTCAAGAAGTTAAAGTGCCTCGTTTATTAGTAAAAGACGGTCGTCGAGATAGTGCTCGTCGTTCAACTTCTGTTACAGACGCAGAATACGAAAACCAATGGGAAACATACCAATTGCAAAACACACGTTATTGGTCAACGTTAGTAGACCCATTAGATGTAGATGATTCAAACTATGTGGTAGCAATTGCGAACATTACAAAAACGTTCAACGATACTCAAAAAGTTCCAGAAATGGATAAATATATGATTTCTAAATTATTTGCTCGTAAACAAGCGTTAGATACTACAAATAAACAAATTAAGAAATTAACATTAACGGAAGAAAACTTCTTAACTACATTTGATGAATTGATGGAACAAATGGACGAAGCAGGAGTTCCTGCAGAAGGTCGTACATTGTACTGTACTCCATCTGTTAAACGTATGATTAAAAATATTAAACAATTTGGTCGTACTATTAACATTCAAGGTGGTGGAACAACTATTGACCGTTCAATTGGTCGATTAGATGAAGTGAATATCGAACCAGCTATTCCATCTGACCGTATGAAGACTTTATTTAACTTCACAGTCGGTGCGAAAGATGACCCAACAGCGAAACAAATTCACTTCTTCTTAATCCATATCCCATGTATGGCAGCACCTCAAAAATACAGCTTTGTAGGTTTACAAGAACCATCTGTATTAACTGCAGGGATGTTCAAATACTTTGAACGTTCTCATGATGATGTATTGCTATTCCAACAAAAACATGAAGGTTTAGCATTTGTAATTTCAGAGTAGAGTAAAGAGGAGGAATAAATAATGATCATTGTAAAAAAAGATAATCGAGTACTTCATATTGATGAATTAGAAGAACAAGCATATTTGGAAGATGGATATGATGTTGTTGTAGTAGTTGATGGAGAGTATCAAGTAGTAAAACCATCAACAGGTGGTCGTATTTACTCAACTGCAGAATATCGTGCAGTACAAGAGGAACGTGATGCACTAAAAGCTGATATTGAAGAATTAGAAAAAAGCAAAATTAAAAAATCTACAGTAACAGCATTAGAATCAGAACGTGATGCATTAAAAGCAGAATTAGAACAAGTAAAAACTGAATTAGCAACTGTTAAAGCAAACTTAACCGTGGCTAACGCTCGAAACGGAGAACCGTTAGTTTAGAGAAAAGGAGGATAGCAATCATGGAATTAGAAGAAATGAGAAAAATTCATGAATCTATTCGTCGTGAAATCTGTCAAGCGTATGATGAGAAGTATCAAGAATACCCACCGGATATTGCTGTAGATGAAGTTATGCAAGCTATCCTCAACTATTGCAATTTAACTGAATTCCCATGGGAGCTAAGGTTTGTTGCTATGAATATGCTTCATGCTTTGCTGAATCCAGATGAAGCTAGTGGAGCTAGAAGTATTTCAGTAGGAGATACGAGGGTAGAATTATCAAGAGATGAAGCTACTTCAAAAGCTCAAAGCTTGCTATACAATTTCCAATCACAATTACAAGAATTTAGAAAGTTGAGGTGGTAAGTATGAAAGTCAATGATGTACTTATTAAAGCTCAATCTTCAATCATGTGGATGTATGATAAGAAATTAGATGTGTATGAAGCTCGTGAAGTAATCAAAGAAAATGGAGCTGACGGAATTGAATTTCAAAAGGCTCATGCTGATATTCCTTGTAGATTATCGGTTCAATCTTTGAAAAATTCAGAGCAAAATGAAGCTAGATTGATTCAAACGGAGCATAAAGTGTTTTGTCAACCGGATATCTACATTAAGTCTGGAAGCAAAATCACTGTGGATGGAGTTAAGTATTTAACGAGTGAAGACCCAATGGTTTATATTACTCATCAAGAATTGGTGGTGAAGCGACATGAATGGGTTTGACGATAGTGAACTAGTTGCTTATATAAAGAAATTAGAGAAAGCTCAAAAGATTATTGATGCTGAATTTAGGAAGGCTGCAAAAGCGATTGGATTAGAATTTATGCGTTCAGTAAAAATACGAACACCAAAAGGACAGACTGGTAAATTGAATCAAAATTGGCAATGTGCCGTAAGCAAAAAGGGGAATACTTATATTATTAATGTATTCAATACTGTTGAGTACGCTTCATTTGTCGAAAGTGGTCATAGACAGGAAGTCGGACGGTATGTTCCAGCAATTGAAAGGCGATTAGTTCGCCCATGGGTTGAAGGAAAATTTATGATGAAATTGACAGAAGCTGAAATCGAGGAGAAAATACCTGCGATTGTTCAGACAATAGAAAATAAATTAGCGGAGGTGCTTGGTGGACTATAGTATTAAACCGCTGATTATCAAACAGCTAAAAGATGTATTTAAGTGCAAGGTGTACGATGAACAAATCCGGCAAGGATTATCTACACCTTGTTTTATTTTAGACGTGAAACCTGTGAATCGTAAGAGGTTAGCAAACCAAAACGATAAACAGGTTTTTGTCGTTCTATTGCACTACTATACCGAGAAAACAGAGAACTTATATGAGCAATTCTCAAAAATTGAAGAATTATTCATGTCTCCAGATTTTAGATACTTAGGTGATAAGTATCATATCGATAATTTAGAAGTGGAATATAACGAAAAAGACTTAATTTGCACATTTAAAGTAACTCGTTACGTTAGATGGACGAAAGAAGAAATCAAAATGCAAGTTCTCGAAAGGATTGGTGAGACTTCTCATGATGGAACTATTTGATGATGAACCTAAATATAGCAAAGAAGCAATCTTACTATATTTTGAGGATGAACGATTGTTGCTGGATGCATTGCTAGATGAATCGAAGCAATATTCAGTCAATCAAGTGAAAGATATTTTAGATGAATGGAGAAAAGGAGGAGTGCATTAATGGCACAATGGACTGTACAAAACAAACGTATTCCAAAAGCTTACATTAATTTTGAAAGTCGTGAAGATGTGATTATTCCGTTAGAGGATAACACAATTGCAGCAGTTATGGTTAGTGGAGCTTGGGGAGAAATTGGTACTTTTACTCTTGTTGACGGAACAACAGATTTTAGAAAAACGTTCGGGAAACCAATTGATGATCTAATGGAAATTCGTGAAGCGTTAAAAGGTACTGGTAAGGTATTAGCTTACAACGGAGTAAACGATACTGGAGCTAAAGCTACTAAGACAGAAGATGAAGTAGTAGTTACAGCTAAATACAAAGGAACAGCTGGTAACCATATCCACGTTTTATTTAAAAAACAAGTGGACACAGGATTAGAAGTTCAAACAGTATTCTTTGGAAAAACAGTAGATAAACAGATTGTTTCTCAATTACCGTTTGAGAATAATTATGTATCTATCACTGGTACGTTACCAACGGAAGACAAGACAGTATTACTAGAAGGTGGTACGGACGGTCAAACTACTAACGCAGAGGTTGAAAATTTCTTAAATGGCTTAGATACACAAGATTTTAGAGTGTTAGCTTTAGGAACAGACCAAACAGCAACAAAAGCTCTTGTAGTGGCTAAAATCAAACAATGGCGAGATGAAGGTCGTTCAGTAGGAGCAGTTGTAAATGAATATGCTGATGCTGATAACGAAGCAGTAGTATCGGTAGGTAACGGAGTAACATTATCAGATGGTACTAAATTATCTGCTAAACAATGTGTCTACTTCGTTGCTGGTCAGTACGCTGGAGCTAGATTAAATTCTAATACTTACAAAAAGTATCCTGGAGCGATTGATTGTGAACGTAAGAACGAAGCTGAAGCTACTAAATTAATTAACAAAGGTCATTTAATTTTTGCTTATAAACACGAAAAAGTAATTGTATTAACTGACGTTAGTACGTTTACAAGTTACACAGCAGAAAAAAGCCGTATCTTCGGCAAAAATAAACTTATTCGAACAATGGATAATATTAATGCCAATGTTCAGTATATTTTTGAAAATTATTTCATTGGGAAAGTGCCTAACAACGTTAACGGACGTGAGTTATTTAAACAACGTATCATTAGTAACGTATTAGACCCTCTTGTAGCAAAAAATGCACTTGAATACAAAGCTGACGATATCGAGATTAAACAAGGTATTACGAAAGAATCCGTCGTAGTGAATTTACCAATTGTCTTAACAGATGCAATGGAAATTCTTTATATGACGGTTATTTGCGATTAGAGGAGGGAATAGTATATGGCAATTATGGATCAATTAGATGCTTTGTCTGCTAAAGAGGGGACAGTCTTCTTTACAATTGATGACAAACAATATGAATTAGCAGAGCTTATTTCATTAGAAGCAAAAGTTGAGTATACAAAAGCTGATGTAACACCTTTAAATTCTCGAATGAAAGGTGGTAAGGTCGTTGGAGCTGAGGGTACAGGCTCATTGAAGATGTACTACCACCGACCAGAATTAAAAGCTATGGCTTTAAAATATGTCAAACAAGGTATTTTACCTCGTATTGATATTAAGTGTACAAATGATGATAAAACTTCTCGTGCAGGACGATATACAGTTGTTCTTAAAGGGGTTTTATTTAAAGAATCATTAATCTTCAAGTTAGATGGTTCTTCTGATGATGTAATTGATGAAGAAACAGATTTTACTTTCCAAGATTTTGATATCTTATCTGAATTCAAAGAAATTAAATATTAGAAAAAATTAGGAGGTTCAATATGAGCAGTTTAAAATCGTTTTTCAAGAAAAATAAAAAAGGTAATGAAACTTATGATGTTGTATTACCAAACTTTGAAGAGGCAGTAAAATTCAGAGTGTTAACTTCAAGAGAGGTTGACTCTATTAATGACCGTTGTTTTATTACTAAAACAGGGCGTAATGGTCGACAAGAAAAAGTATTTGACGGCACTAGATACAATCGTGAATTATGTGTAGCTTCAATTATTTATCCAGATTTAAATGACAAATCGTTACAAGAATCTTATGGATCTATGGGAGCTCAGGAATTGTACGGAGAAATGTTCAACTGGGGCGAACATGCTTTAATTTTAGAAGCGATTACGGAAGCCAGCGGTTTAAATACAAGTGTTAACGACAAAATTGAAGAAGCAAAAAACTAATTCACGAGGATAGTGAAGCTAAATTAGCTTACTATGCCCTCGTGAATTATTATATTCGCCCAAAAGATTGGATGCGAATGGATATGGAAGAAAAAGCATTTGTAATTGCTTGTATTGAACTAGAAACAAAAGAGCGAGAGAAAATGAGAAAGAAAGTGAAGTGATGCTAGATGTCAGGAATTAATACTACAATGAGCTTGACTGATAGGGTCAGTGGAACTTTACAGCGAGTGCATAACACAATGAACAAAGTGCATTCACTCGGAACAAGAGTTAGCGGTTCTTTTCAAAAACAAGCTAGTTCAATGGTTCAATTAGCTAGGAAATCTGCTTCTGCAGAAATTGGCTTATTAAGAAGTAAAATGGCTATTGATGCTGTAGGAAAAGCTTCGGACAACGCAAGTCAGAAAATCAACAATCTAGGTAATGCTACTGGAGCTTTAGGAGCAATTAAAGGTGCATTGGCTGGGGTTGCAATTGGAGCATCTGTAGGAAAAGCAATGAACATGTCAGACGATTATGCAAATATGAACGCTCGTTTGAACATGATTAATGACGGAATGCAGAGTACGAACGAACTTCAAAAATCAATCTTTACTTCTGCACAACGTACAGGTTCTGCATACACTGAAATGGCGAATGGTGTAGCTAAAATGCGAATGCAAGCTGGAGATGTATTCCAGAATAATGGTGAAACAATAGCATTCTTAGAAACTATGAACAAGTCATTTGTCGTTGGTGGAGCTAGTATCGAAGAACAAAAAAGTGCAATGATGCAGTTAACTCAAGCTATGGCGAGTGGGAAGTTGCAAGGGGACGAGTTACGTTCTCTTGCTGAAACTTCTCCAGCCTTAATTCAAGCGATTGCTACCAAGTTAGGAGTAACTCGTGGTGAGGTTAAGAAACTAGGTGCAGATGGTAAAATCACTGCCGACATTGTTAAAACTGCTATGCTCGAAGCTTCAGAAAGCATAGATCAACAATTTAGGAATATGCCTATGACGTGGGGCAGAGCGTGGCAGAATTTTATTAACTTTGCAACAAAGGCTTTTGAACCTTTATCAATAAAAATCAACCAAATAGCAAACTCAGCAGAATTTCAACAGTTTGCTTCAATGGTAGCTAGTGCTATTCAATTTGTTGTTAATGCATTAATTGTGTTGATGGATATTATCGGTGCTATTTGGAGTAAGATAGCTCCAGTTATTAAATGGATAGCTGATAACTGGTCAATTATTGCACCAATTATTATGGCTGTTGCTGGAGCAATGTTCTATTACTGGTTATCAGTCAATGCAGTTACCTTTGCTATGAAAGGCTTAGAAATGGCTATGAATTTAGCGAAAGGCGCAGTCGCAGCTTTTAATGCCGTAATGGCAATGAATCCCGTGAGTTTGACAATTATGGCTATAATACTACTTATCGGTATTATTTATGCTGCTATCAATGCCTTTAATCAGTGGGCAGGTACATCAATATCTGCTACAGGCACTATCATTGGAGCTGTTTTTGCTTTAGGGATGATAGTATGGAACGTATTAATCTTTATACTGAATATAGTAATAATGATTGTTAATGGAATAATAGCAATCGTGGTTGGCTTGGTGAATATGGTTATTGCATTAGTTTTTATGCTATATCAATTCATTTTAATGTTACTAGCTCTTATTTTGGGAGCGGTCGATTGGCTTGTAACAGGGGCTATCAATCTAGTATTTGAATTAGTATTCCAATTCCAGACTGCTTGGTACAACATAGCCCAAGGTGGTCGAGATATGGCTGTAGCTATTGGGAATTTTGTTAGTTCAATGGTCAACGGAGTTATTAGCTTGGTTGAAGGTATGATTAACGGAATTTTAAGCGGAATTAATGGAATGATTGGATTCTTAAACGGAATGGGCTTGAATATTGGGGCGGTTGGTACTGTATCGTTAGGAAGAGTCGACTTCGGTAACGATATCGGAAACGCAATAGATAGTATGAAAGCACCAGTTAAGAAGACCTTTGAAGGCTTACACTTGGCTGACGGAATCGTTAATCATTTAAATTCACTTGGAGATGCACCAAGTTTCCAATCTCCAAAAATTGGAAGTTTAGGCTATGGTGATGTCGGTGGAGCTTTTAATACTGGTTATGAAATTGGACAAGGTATTGATAAGGCGGTTGGCGATATGTTTAGTGGAAGCCCTGGAGACGTCGGAAATTCATTCTTAGGCGATAACGGCAGTACACCCTACGAGCTTAGCCCAGCAAATAATGCTGCTGGTGGCGGAGATGGAAAATCTCATAATCCAAAAGGCGGACATTTAGACAGTGTTGGTAAAATCAAAGATAGCGTTAAATTAGATGATGAATTTATCAAACTAGTTCAAGATGTAGCGACAATGAAATGGCAACAAAACTTTATTACTTTAAAACCAGAAATCGTTACAAATATTGATTCAATCAATAGTGACAGAGAATATGGAAATATGCTTGATGACTTGAACGCAACGATTGTTGAAGCAATCAACAATGGTGCTGACGGCTTAGCTTACTAAGGAGGTGGAAACAATGAATATATTTATTGAGAGTATAAAATTACCAGTCAATCCAGAAAGTATTAAAATGACTGACAACCAAGGAATAGAAACAGTATCAATTATTGATACAGGGAATGTGACAATTGTGGGTAGTCCAGAATTGCAGACAATTGAGTTTGAATCGTTTATTCCTAGTGGTCGTTATGATGGTAATTATCCAATTTATAGCAGCGTTTCCCCTGAAAGTTTCATTTCATCAATCAGAGGTTATAAAGAGAAAGGCACTCCCGTCAGATTAATGATTGGGGGTGCTTTTGGTTCTGCCGTGAATGGAAAATTCTTAATTAAAGAGTTTGAAGTTTCTACTAAAACTGGTTATGAGTTGGATATTATCTACAGCATTAAGTTTCTTCAATATCGTTCCCACAAGCCTAGAAAAGTAACGATTAAAGACAAAGAAGCTTTAGAAGCAACAAAGCAGAAAAAAGAAAATACTGAAGAACGTACTCCAACAACTGAACCACCACAGCAACAAGCACATACAGTAGTGAGTGGCGATACGTTGTGGGGTATTGCTCAAAAATTCTATGGTGACGGCAGTTTGTATACTAAAATCTATGAAGCTAACAAGGATAAAATTAGTGACCCTCATTGGATTTATCCAGGTCAGGAGTTTGTGATTCCGACATGATTCAATTATTTTATCAAAATAATAAAACTGGTGAAACGTGGGACATTGCTACAATCGCCAGTTCTATTACTTTTAAAACAGTACGCCAAGGTTCTGCTTGGAGCTTAGAAATAGATGTATACAACGCCACTAAAATAGAATTTGAACATGGTTCTCCTATTGCTTTTAAAAAAGACAATAAGGAGTTGTTCTTTGGTTATTTAACAAAGATTAAGTATTCAAAAGATACTAAAGTAACGTTAACGTTCCACGACCAAAAGAAATATTTGCTAAGAAATATTAATTTTGTAGCAAAAGACAAAAACGTCAATCAAATTGTTTCTGCTATTGCAGGAGATTTTGATTTGAAAGTCGGAGAATTAAAAGGGTCTAGTGCTGTATTATCTCCACAATTAAAAGAGGATAAGAAAGCACTAGATATTATTCAGGAAGCAATGGACGAATCGTTGGTTCAGAGTGGGGAATTGTTAGTGTTGTTTGATAAATTTGGAGAATTAACGTTAACTACTCCTAAAAACCTACCAATTCAATACATTATTGGAAATGAATCGTTCTTAACTGATTATGAATACGAAAGTTCAATTGAAGATAGTGCAAATATTGTACGACTTATTCAAGAGAATAAAGAAACTAAGAAGCGTGAAGTTTATATTTACAAGGATAGCTATAATATCGGTGCTTGGGGAAAGCTCCAGTATATGAAGAAAGTAGATGAAAAGGCTACTGAGGGACAAATTAAACAATGGGGAGAAATGCTCCTTAAATTAAAAAATCGTCCAAAGGAAACCATCTCGTTATCTTCAGATATCGGAAGTACTGACTTTTTAGCAGGTCACGCAGTATATATAGATGTGCAAGATATCAACAAAAAAGGTTGGTATGTTATCGAAGAAGCTACACATACTTTTGAAGATAGCAAACACAAAATGGAAATAAAATTGTTTATGGCGGAGGGTCGAGCATAATGGAAGTAGTAGAAAATTTAAAAAAGTTATTTAGTAATTTTTTAGAAAATCGACAGTTTTCTAAAGTCACAACAGGAAAAGTTTTATCTGTATCTCCATTAAAAATTCAATTAAGTAATGAATTGATTTTAGATGATTCTATGCTTCAAGTCACTTGGACAGATGAAGAGTTAGATCCTGAATACGTTGGACAAACTCTCCATTTAGTTCGTCAAGATGGCGGTGGGTTCTATTACGTTTTGTATAAAAAAATCTTCCACTATAAACGCAAACAAAAAGGGGGTTCTGATGAATGAGTACTCCTAAGACTAATTTTTTAGCTTTGGCGAAAAATGTCGTTGAAGCTAAGAAACAACCATCTCTAACGTTTGATGAAACGAATATATTGTTAGAGATTGATGGAATTAAAGCCTTAAAGCAATCCTTACGCAGAATTTTATCAACTGAACGGTTCATTTATACAATATACGACCATAGATATGGAATTGAGTTAGATGAATTGTTTGGTGGGGATGTGGATTTTGCACGTTTAGATATTGCTAGGCGAATTAAAGAAGCTATCTATGAAGATGACAGGATTAAACAAGCTCATTCTTTTTCTATCAAGATAAATAAGGATGAGTTTTTTGTTAAGTTTATGGTAGATAGCGACTATGGCACTTTTGAAATGGAGGTGACTAGATGATAAAAGTAAAAACTTATAATGAAATCTTAGAAGATATGCTTAGTAGATTTGATGATAAGTACGACAAACGTGAAGGTTCAATGCTCTATAACCTTGTTGCCCCTGCTGCTAGAGAAGTAGCAATTCAATATACGGTATTGAAATCGTATGAAGATATCAACTTCCTTGATACGAGTACTGGAGTATTCTTAACTCGTTTGTGTAGGCAATTTGGAGTTGAACGACTACCAGCTACTGCTTCAGTAAGATTGGTTAAATTTAAACAAGAAATTCCACTAGGCACTCGTTTCAGTGTCGTTAATAGTGAGTTTAACTTTAGGGTTTTAGAACGTAAGAACGGTTTTGATTATACAGTTGTTGCTGAACAAGTAGGAAATGCTCCTAACTATGTAACTGGTCAATTAATTAATATTGATGTGATGAGTGAGTTTAAAGGAGCTGAAATCGGTCAAATTATCGTTTTAGGGGAAGATGAAGAAAGTGATAAAGCTTTACGAAAACGGACGATTGACTACTTAAAAACACCGACATTGAACGGGAATGTCGCTCAATACAAGAAATGGGCAAGTGAGTTTGTCGGTGTAGGTTCTGCATTAGTAGAGCCACTTTGGAAAGGAGCTAATACAGTTCGTGTATCTATTACGGATGCTGATGGGAACGAAGCCACTCCAGAATTAGTATCTAAATTCAAAAACTTTTTAGATCCAGAGCCAAGTGGTCATGGATTAGGAGTAGCACCAATTGGAGCTTATGTTACTGTTCAGTCAGTTAGTGGTTTTGATATTCGTATTGTCGCAACAATTAAAATTGATGAAGATGTGGATATCGAAACAATCAGAAAAGAAGCTAGAATCCAATTGATTAAGTATTTAAGAGATGAAGCCTTTGAAGAAAAAGAAGTGCGAAATTATAAAGTAGCTACTATTATCGACAGAATAAACGGAGTTAAGGACGTTGATAGAGTATTAATCAACGGACGTGAAAATAGCGTTGAATTATCGAACAACATGCTTCCTAAGTTAGCCGAGGTGACGATTAATGCAGGTTAGAGAAAGAATGCTAACGGCACTACCAGAAATATTAGATAACACTATTACTGATATGCTTGAAGCTGAAATTCCAAATATCGAATTAATTACTCAATTAATCTTTGATACTAGACGATTGATTTTGTTGCCTGAAGCCACCGAAGAATGGATAACGAGATGGGAGAAATCTCTACAAGTTAAACCTAAAACGACTGATTTAGAAGAAAGACGTCGTTACTTAATGACGTTGATTTCAACTAAAGTAAAGATTAGCTCTAAAACATTAGAGAAAATTACTAAAAGTTTTACTAATATCAACAACATAGTAACCGTTAAAGGTTCGGTAGTGAATATAAAGTTCCTTGGAGAATTACCTACAGCATACCTTAAACGATTCACAACTTATATTAGAGAATTGATTCCAGCCCACTTAGGGATTCAATTCGCAGTAGAAGCACCAATGATGAATACCATCTATGTTGGTGCTTTTTCTGTACAACAAAATAGCACAATTATTTTCAAGTAAAGGAGGATGAGATATGTCGTATTTTATTCAACCAATAGTAACGAATAAAGCCGTTAATGAAGTCAGTCAGGCAGTTGTAAATAAAGAAACAATAACGTTCACTCGTGTTGCTTTGGGGAGTGGACGGCACAGGACTGGAGCAGAAGCAAAAAACGATATTGTACAACTGGTTCATACGTTACCAGTTACTCAATCATTATCTACTGATACTTCAGATACGATTAGAATTTTAGCTCAATTGGATAACGCTAATATCACGAGCGAGCTAACAGTCAATGAAATTGGTGTATTTGCTAAAAGGGCGAATAACCCAGAGTTCTTGTTCATGTACACTTGGGCAGAACAAGGAGATATTATTCCTCCACGATCACAATCGGCTGTATATAGAGATTATGATTTCAATACAACGATTAGCAGAAATCAACAAATCACGATTCAGTACAATCCAAACGCAAGTGTATTTGCGAAAGTATCTGAATTAAATGCAGTTAAAAACGAATTGAAGAATGATATTGATACTCATAAGCGAGATACAAACGTTCATCTTCAGACTGGTGAACGTGAGAAGTGGAATGGAAAGGCAGAACACAATCACCGTCACCAAGTGTCAGATATTGACGGATTGTCAGACAAAATTGATGCAGTAACCGTCAAGAAAGCCAATCAAAGTGACTTCTCGGCTCATATCAATAATAGGAACAATCCTCACAACGTAACAAAAACACAAATAGGCTTGTCTAACGTGGATAACGTGAAACAAGCTAGTTACACAGACCATGAAGCAACTAAAAGAGAAGTTACTGAGCAAGAACAACGATTAGCGTTATTGGAAGAAATGGTATTGCAAAATAGTTTCTATGTACCAATCAAAGCTGAAGACAACGCTGATGTTTTACTTGCTGATGAAAACAACAATCTAGTAGTAGCCGATTGGAAATATCAGACAGTAGAAAGGGAGGAATAGATGAATGGCAATTATGAGTAATCAAGTTAGAAAAGTGCCTGATTTACCAACATTAGTGAACGTAACTGATGGAGATGTGGTACTAGTTCATAGTGGAGCTGGATTAAAGAAAGTACCTGTATCTACTTTAAAACGAACATTTGCAACACCTCAACAAAATATTTCAGTAGCTACCTCAAGCTCAAATGGAACGGTTCGACCAGACAACGTAACAACTGAGGTTAACAATGGAGCAATCAAAGCTAAAACTGCTACTCGAGGTAATGTAGGGGTAGTAAAACCAGACGGCTCAACTATCAATATTGATGGGTACGGTACGTTAAGTGTCAATACGAGTGGATTGAATATCAATTCAGTTGATGTATCTAACAAAATCATCAATCAAAACGGAAACCAACAAATGAAATACTGGTATGGCTCAAAAGCTCAATACAATGCAGTTAGAACAAAAGACCCTAACACCATCTATGATGTGTTTGAGTAGGGAGGTGTTGTAATGGCAAGAGAGGGAATTTACGTTGGTGGTCATGAGATTGTTGAGAGATATGTTGGTAGTAATTTGGTTTGGAGTAAGTTTAAATTTTTATTTACAGCAAACCGACTGTTGTCACTGGAACAATTCGGCAGTAATGAGTGGACTGCTCAAATATCCAATGAAACACAAATATCTCGTGATATTATAAATAACATTCAAGGAAATCCGCCTAAAAAACTTATGATTAAAATTAGAAAAAATTCAGTGACATATACTTTGTATGCATCAGGGTTAAGATTTTATACTGGTAGTAGTGGTACTAATAATTATTATACTCACAATAAAGGTATGATATTAACTTTTGATGATACGACAAAAAGAGATGAATTTTATAGTTTTGTAGAACAAAATGATACGTTAGATTTTTATGGTAAATATTAGATAGGAGGAACAAATAATGCAAGAATACATTTTAGATAACAAATACACAAAGCCGGGTAAAACAGTAGTAGTCGTTAAACGAGAAGTACCTTATACTTTTTATGAACGTGAGTTTGAGGGCGATTTGATGCATGAAGCAGACGATATTTTAATTAAAAAAGTGCTTGATTTAGTACTAATTGAGTTAGACCCGAGTGGTGCAGTAGCTAAATTGCAAGAAACTGCTAAACAAGACCAAGAAGCATTAAAAGAGGCTACTAAAAACTTAAAAGTAACGTCGGATGCAGTAATGGAGGTAACCACAACATTTGCGAGTGATATTGCTGAAATTAAGGAGCGTTTACACGCTTTGGATGGTAAAGGCGAAGTGGAAGAAGATACAGAGGAACACCATGAGGAAGCAACTCAACCAGTAGCAACTACTGAAGAAAAGCATGAGGAAGCACCACAACCGACAGCACCAGTCGCTACTGAAACACCAGTAACGCCAGTAACGCCTGTTGCTGAACCAACAGTAACACCAGTTACTGAAACACCAGTACAACCAGTTGCTGAAACACAACCAGTAGCAACACCAACGGTAGAAGCAACAGTAACACCAACAGCACCAACAGCAACAGAAACACCAGTAGCACCAGTAGCACCAACAACAGCACAAGGAGATGGTAATAATGAAAGTAATGGAAAAATTGAAGAACATCATGCAGAAACTACAGTTAGTGGGGACAATATTAATGGATAGAAAGGGGGTGAAAGATATGGCTTTAGCATTGTTATTTGTTGAGGGAATTTTAGATGGACGTCGTCAATTCAATGAAGTACCAAAATTCCTTAAAAAGAAAGTTCGTGTAGAATTAGAACGTCAAGGCTTTTTAATCAATGAAAAAGGCGAGCTTGTCGAAAAGAAAGCTTAGCCTTTTTTTAATGGGTAGGGGAGTATTCCTCTACCCATTTTTTAGTAAGGAAGTGGTATGAATATGAGTGAGAATATTATTATGACGCTAATTCCAGCGTTAAGTGCATTGTTAACAGTATGGATACAAACAGGCAGAAAGAAAGATGTTGAGGATATCAACAGCAAGATGAGCAATATCAAGTCAGTAGTGGATGAAATTACTGAAATTGGTAAGAAAAATAATGCTGATATTTCAAAATTAGGGGATGGTATCGTAATTATTGAACGATATCGTTTAGAAGCTGATTTGAAAACAGCATTAGCAAGAGGGTATACGACTGATGAGGAAGCTAGGCGACTAGCAGAACTGTATCAGTCGTATTGTGGTTTTAATGGAAATGGGTATATTACACCCATGTACAAACGATATTTAAAGTTACAAGTGAAAGGATGATATAGATGAATGAATTAACACAAGTTTTTGTACAAGGTGCAGTTAGTGTATTAGTGGTATTGGTAGGTTTAGCGTTTAAAGAATTGAAAACTTTCTTAGAAACAAAGGCTGAAAATATCAAGGCTAAAACGGATATTAAGCAGTATGAATTAATTAAAAGTATTGCTAAAACAGTTGTTCAAGCAACGGAACAAATCTATAAAGATGTGAAAGATGCAAGTGGAGATAAGTTCAATGATGCGGAACGTAGATTGACTGCTGAATTAGAGAAAAATGGTATTCATTTAAGCTTTGAAGCTAAAAAAGCATTGATCGAGTCGGTTGTAAATGGCATGAACGAAATCAAAGCAATCAAGTATTAATCAAGTTGAGGACGAGTTAAACGCTCGTCCTCTTTTATTTAAGGAGTGATTTTATGGAAAAGATTATTAAAAGAACAATCTCCTTAACAACGAAGAAGAGAGATAGTAGAAACAAATTATTTGAAGAGTTTTACTCTCACGATAAGAACAACGCTATTTTTGAGTTTACAGTAGAGGGAGGAGTCCCAACTGAAGAAATAGTAGTATTGTTCCATTTCAAAAGAACAAATCGTCATCTAGAAGTCAGAGGACGAGTAGATAACGATAAAATTATTGTCAATTTTGATACAAGTTTAATTATCAAAGATGAACAAGTTGCCGGCTATATTTATTATGAAAACGGCGAAAAATCAAACGATGTATACCGTTTTATGTTTGATGTTCATGTATCTGAGATTGACAAAGAACATGATTTACCAGTAATGGAACAAGAAAGCAAAAGAATTGTTCCGTTGACGGATATTGTAACAAAATCAGAAATCACTGAATTACTGAAGAAGATTGTTGCTAATGAGAAATTGTATGATGATACCGAAATCAAGCAACAAATCAAGTCAAAAGCTGACAAGGAAACCGTTCAAGCAATTTCTAGCAAGGTAGATGCATTGGAAACAAATTCAGGTAATAGAACTACCTATGATGATGCAGAAATTAGAGGTCAGATAGCTACTAAAGCTGATACTCAATCAGTAGAAGCAATTGCTCAACGAGTACAAACGTTAGAAAACAAGACTGACAATGACACGGTATATAACGATACTGAATTAAGACAGGCGATTGAAGAAAAGGCTGACAAACAAGCCTTATTACAATATTTACCAAAAAGTGAATTAACACCAATCAATGATAAAGTACAGTCGTTAGAAACTAATATCGGCAGAATGGCTACACAACAGCAATTAGAAAGTTATGTATCTAAAAATGAACTGGAACAAAAAGGATATTTAACGAGTGCAGATACTCGTAACTTTGCTTTAAAATCTGAAATTCCAGTAGCGACTAATTTAGATGCTATCAACGAGAAAATAAAAACGTTGGAAGAAAAGCCCCCAGTTGACTTATCTCATTTAGCAACGAAAAAAGAAATTGAAGATAGTCATTATCTGACTAGAGAGGATATCACTGGATTAGCTACTAACTCGAAAGTAGAAGCCGTTGAAAGTCGAATGCAACAACTAGAGAATAAACCACCGGTTGATTTAAGCAATTTAGCCACTAAACAAGAGATTGAGGATGTTGTTAAAACAGCAGAATTAACGCAAGTGACTGAAAGAGTACAGAATTTAGAAGCTAGACCTCAAATCGATACTTCAAAACTAGTCACTAAAGAGGAATTGGAAGCAAAAGGATATTTAAGAACCGCTCCAGATTTGTCGGAATACGCCAAAAAATCTGAAATTCCACCTCAATTTGATAGTAAGCCACTTGTTGACCGTATTGATTTGTTAGAAAGTAAGGCTATTTCAAATGGAGCATACAACGATAAGCCTTTATTAGACCAAATTCATGAAGTTCAAGAAAGTTTGAAAGGTTTCATCACTCAAAGTAGTAGATATCTAACTGAACACCAATCTCTAGCTCATCTAGTAACCAAAGATGAGCTAGAAAGCAAGGGCTACATTACTAATCATCAATCGTTGGAACATTTAATTACTAAAGAGGAACTGGAACAAAAAGGTTACTTGAAAACTCATCAATCATTAGACAACTTAGTCACTAAAGATGAATTGAATAGTAAAGGCTATTTAACGGCTCATCAAGATATTAGCAATCTAGCAACAAATGCGAAAGTTGAGGCAGTAGAAACTCGAGTACAAACTCTAGAAAATAAGCCACCAGTTGATTTAAGCCATCTAGCTACTAAACAGGAATTAGAGGCAGTTAGAGGTAGTCAACTAACAGCTGACAACCATAATTTTGCGACAAAAGAGGAGTTAGAAGCGGTTCGCAACAGTCAACAAAAAGTTGACACTTCAAATTTTGTAACAAAAGAGGAACTTCGTGAAGCTACTGAAATCGACTACTCACAAATCGTTACTCATGAAGAACTAGAAGCTAAACATTACTTACAGAATCAAGCTTTAGAGGGATATGCTAAAAAAACTGAAATTCCTAAAATTGATACTAGTAGTTTTGTTACAAAACAAGAGTTAGAAGCAAAGCAGTATCTTAAAGACCATCAACCACTAGACGGTTACGTTAAAAAGACTGAACTACCACCTCAAGTAGATACTAGTACATTAGTTTCTAAACAAGAATTAACAAGCATGAATTTAGTGAATGCTGAAGCACTCGGTAATGTATCTAAAAAGATACTTGAACAAACAAATAAAATTACTGCTCTAGAGTCGAAAGCAGAATACGAAATTCATGGAACAGGAATGCCTAATGGAACAGTTTCTGCACCAATCGGAACAACTTATGTTGATATGGCAGTGACTAATGGAGCGTTGAAATGGATTAAGCAAAGCGGAACTGGCAATACTGGTTGGAAAGTATTGATTGGCGATACTGGTTGGAGAACACTGAATAGTGTTTCTAGATTAGGAAACTCATTTATTAAAATTAGAAGAGTGAACAATCTTGTGACCTATAACTTTGGTGGGTTGCAATGGGGTTGGTTTGGTATTATTCGTAGAAATGGACCAGGTTTTGCTAAACATAACAGCACTGGAGAGAGAGGAGCAAAAGTGCTTGCTCCCAATTCTATTCCCGAGGGATTTAGAAGTGAAAATTCTTTAATTGGTGGTATCTATAATGACGCAGGTAAACCTTACGGAATATGGTACTTAGGTGGAAAAAGTGATTCAAATTACATTCAATTTTCCTTTAATGACCCTATCCCAACAGATAGAGACATCGGCGATATTCGTGTCAGTGCAATTAGTTATGTCACGGACGAAGACTGGCCTACAAGATTACCGTAATTTTAATAGGATTAGATTGGAATGGATACTCTCCACCAATCAAAAATGAGGCAGTAAAGCATACGGTGCAACTGCCTCTTATTATTTTTAAGGAGGAATTTAAATGGTAAATATTATTAATCAAAACATTTTTAACGGAATAGCTGGAGCTAGACCAAGTTACGCTCCAAAATATTTCATTATGCACAATGATGCGGGAAGTATGTCCGCAGAAAGTTATATTTCATGGTTACAAGGACGATATGATAGTGGTAAAGCAGACTTAGGTTTTGCTCATTATTACATTGACCGAAATACTATCGTTAGAGTAGAAGACACCTATAACGGTAGCTGGAGCTGTTTAAACTATGATGCAAATATGAACTCTTTAGGTTACGAAGTTGCTCAACAATTTAGTACAAGTGATGATGAATTTATTGAAAATGAGAACATGGTTTTAATGCAAATGGCGGAAGATATGTTGTTTTATGGACTTACTCCAAATTACGACAATATCAAATTTCATAATGAGTTTTCTTCAACTTCTTGTCCAGCACGATCATTAGAATTGCATGGTGGAGATAACGATAGTTTACGTGATTATGTTATTGAAAAAATCAAGTATTATCAATCATTAGGTGGTACAGTACAAGAAATGCTTAATAATGATACACCTCAAGAAATTGGTTGGGTAAAATCAATTGACGGATGGCAGTATCGAGATGAAAATGGACTTGTTAAAAATGATTGGAAACAAGTAGAAGATAAATGGTATCGTTTTGATAGTAGCGGATATATTATCTGTAATGATTGGTTTAAGAGCGAAACCAACAATAAATGGTATTGGTTGCATCCTGATGGAGTAATGGCTACAGGTTGGCAATTAATCAATGATAAATGGTACTTCTTTAATGAAGATGGCGAAATGGTAGAGGGATGGCTTCAATATAAAGATAAAGTCTATTACTTAAAAGCCAATGATGGAGATATGGTATCTCGTGAATGCCGTCAAATCGATGGAGAGTGGTACTATTTCAATGAAAATGGCGAGCGTTTAGAAAAAGCCAATATTCAAGTGGACGAAAATGGCACAATCCACTTTTAATTAAATATGTGTTTATAATCTTGACTAAACCCTATCTGCAATTGCGGATAGGGTTATTTTTTGTAATTATTTATATTTTAATAGGAAGAAAAAAATAAAAGGTGCTACTCAAAATAGCACCTTTTTTGTTCCAAATTTGTTCCAAATTTGTTCCAAAAATGTTCCATGTTCCAAAAATGTTCCAAAAAAATAGCAATTTCAAGAAGTGCTAGGAACGCTAGAAACGTTGATTTGACAACGTTTTGCAATTTTAGGAAATACTGGGAAATAACAAAAACTGCCCCCTACAGGGCTCGAACCTGTGACCCATAGATTAAGAGTCTACTGCTCTACCAACTGAGCTAAGGAGGCATTGATTACGTTTTTAGTATAGCACTTTGAAGTTAAAATGCAATTGTTTTTAGGATTTTTTTCAAAAAATGCTAAAGTTTACTCAAAAAAATAGTTATTCAGTATCGTTTATGGTAGAATTATTGCGTATGACAATCAAGGAGTATTCTTTTTAGCGTGCTTACTTTAGAAATATAAGAAGGTGAGTTTTTCGTCTGTTTATATTTCTAAAAGTAGGTTTAAAAGATACTCTTAAAAAGAAGAAAAGGAGAATCGATATGTCAGAAAAAAAAGTATATAGCTATGAATGGGGCGGAAGACTGTTACAAGTTGAAATCGGCCAATTAGCAAAACAAGCAAATGGTGCTGTCTTAGTTCGTTATGGAGATACAGTGGTATTAACAGCAGCCGTTGGTACAAAACAAGCAAAGGATACAGATTTCTTCCCATTAACAGTGAACTATGAAGAAAAAATGTATGCAGCAGGTAAAATTCCTGGAGGATTTATTAAACGTGAAGGACGTCCAAGTGAACATGCGACATTAACAGCTCGTTTAATTGACCGTCCAATTCGTCCAATGTTTGCAGAAGGTTTCCGTAATGAAGTTCAAATTACAAATACTGTAATGTCTGTAGATCCAAACTGTCCACCAGAAATGGCAGCAATGTTTGGTTCAAGTTTAGCATTATGTATTTCAGATATTCCATTTGATGGTCCAATTGCTGGGGTAGATGTTGGTCGTGTAAACGGAGAATACGTGATTAACCCTACAACTGAACAAGCTGAATTATCAGATATCGAATTATCTGTAGCAGGTACTGCAACTGCGATTAACATGGTAGAAAGCTCTGCTAAAGAAGTGAGCGAAGAAGATATGTTAGGAGCATTATTATTCGGTCACGAAGAAATTAAAAAATTAGTAGCTTTCCAACAACAAATCGTTCAAGAAATTGGAAAAGAAAAAATGGAAGTAACATTGCTATCATTTGATCCAGAAATCGAAAAACAAGTGAAAGACTTATTCAGTCAAGCAATGATTAATGCAATCCAAACAGAAGAAAAATTAGCTCGTGAAGAAAATATTGAAAAAGTTAAAGAAACTGC